>Ga0213820_1000046_pt1 | contig 143246 bp, 122 predicted proteins | sample MC6MC0910MG_FD_179889 | JGI IMG/M metagenome (GOLD analysis project Ga0213820, IMG submission 179889) | Enriched soil aggregate microbial communities from Iowa State University, Ames, United States - MC6-MC0910-MG | ecosystem: Environmental > Terrestrial > Soil > Unclassified | place: USA...
TTTTTTCGTGGGATGGTTACGAACCACGGTGCTTTCACACAAGTAATCATTTTATTATAGATAGCCTACAGAAGTCAAATGTCAGACTTTTTAACAATAGGACAATCTTCGCAAAATTGACATAAAAAATTTTGCTATGTTACAAAAAGAAATTGAAGAACAAAAACAGCGTAGTTTAGCGGTTTAAAGCGCAAAATTAAATGAAAACGTAAAATATTTCGTCAAATACAAAAGTCAGAACATTCATAATGTTGTTGACGGAGCTCCATAATAACGATAATATAGCGATACATTCACACTTTGTTTGGATAAAGTGTGATAGATATTCTAGAACATAATCGGGGGGATTATTTGTGAAGAGCAATGTGAAAAAGCTTTCATTCCTTCTCTTTGGATTAGTGTTACTACTCGCTGCTTGTGGTAGTGGTGGAACTAGTTCAACAGATTCAAAAGGAAAAGAAACGAATAATGCAAGTGAGAGCGGAAACGCAGATGATAAAACATATAAAATCGGAATTACGCAAATTGTGGAGCATCCATCGTTAAATGCAGCGACGGAAGGCTTTAAAAAAGCAATTGAAGATGCTGGCTTAAAAGTTGATTATGATCCACAAATTGCACAAGGCGATAATAGTCTTAACACAACGATTGCTAACAATCTAGTAAGTGCAAACGTAGATTTAATATTTGCTAACTCTACACCTTCTGCACAAGCCGCGGCAACAGCAACTAGTGATATTCCAATTATCTTTACATCTGTAACAGATGCTGTGGGTGCTCAGCTCATTGAGTCAATGGAGAAGCCAGGGAAAAATGTTACAGGTACAATCGATTTACATCCTGAAACGATTTCTAAAACAGTGGCATTTTTAAAAGAGCTAGGTGCTAAAAACGTTGGTATGGTCTACAACGCTGGTGAACAAAACTCCGTAGCACAAGTGAAGGAAGTAAAAAAAGTGATGGCTGAGCAAGGTCTTGAGGTTAAAGAGGCATCTGCGGCTACTTCTGCGGAAGTAAAACAAGCAACTGAATCCTTAATCGGCAAAGTCGATGCATTCTATATTATTACGGACAATACAGTAGTCTCTGCTTTAGAGTCTGTTATTGATGTAGCAAGTGCCAATAAATTACCTTTAGTTGTAGGAGAGCTTGACTCTGTGGCACGTGGTGGCTTGGCTGCTTATGGTTTTGAATATTTCGATATCGGATATGAAGCTGGGCAAATGGCAGTAAAAATTTTAAAAGGTGAAGCAACACCTGCTGAAACGCCAGCGCAATATCCACAAAATCTAAAGCTATTAATTAATAAAAAAGTAGCGGATGATTTAGGAATTGAAATTAAAGATTCTTGGGGTGCAGAACTTCTAGAAAAATAAATCGAAGCGGGGGAACCATCCCCGCTTTCTCTTCATTTACAAGCAGTAGAATAATAAAGAGATTTAGGAGATGATTCAACGATGTTTTTAGCATTATTTGGCGCAGTGGAGCAAGGAATCATCTATGCAATTATGGCACTTGGTGTATATTTAACATTTCGGGTGTTAGATTTTCCGGATTTAACGGTTGATGGAAGCTTTGTAACAGGGGCGGCAACAGCAGCAACAATGGTTTTGCTTGGCTACCACCCAATCTTAGCGACTTTAGTGGCAATTGTTGCTGGATTTATTGCTGGATGTATGACAGGAATCCTTCACACGAAAGGAAAGATTAACCCATTATTATCAGGAATTTTAATGATGATCGCATTATACTCCATTAACCTACGGATTATGGGGTTAACTGCAGAAAATACGATAGGTCGCCCCAATATTCCATTACTAAACTCTGAAACGATATTTTCAAAGTTTAAAGCGTTTTGGAGTAATTTAGGGATCGATGATGCCCTCAACAACCTATTACAAAGTATGGGCATTCAACAAGTACCAACTACTTGGAGTGTGCTGATTGTCATAGTAATTATCACGATTTTAATTAAGCTAGTGGCAGACTGGTTCTTAAAAACAGAGGTTGGGCTGGCAATTCGGGCTACTGGTGATAATAAACGAATGATTCGCAGCTTCTCAGCAAATACAGATACACTTATTATTTTAGGGCTAGGACTTTCCAATGCACTTGTCGCATTTTCTGGAGCTTTAATCGCACAATATTCAAAGTTCGCCGATGTTAGTATGGGAATTGGTATGATTGTGATCGGTCTTGCATCCGTTATTATCGGGGAAGCTATTTTTGGTACAAAGACAATTATCCGTACAACTTTTGCAGTCATTGCTGGTGCTATTATTTATCGTATTATTTTAGCCTTAGCATTACGTGTAGACTTCCTTGATTCGGGTGATATGAAATTAATTACGGCTATCATCGTCATTTTAGCTTTGATTTTACCTCAATTTATTAACAAGCGTAAGGAACGTAAACGTAAGGCTAAACGGGCAGCCGAACTTACACAAGTCAAAACAGTAGAGCAAGGGGGAAAAGGCCTTGCTTAAATTACACGGTATAAATAAGGTATTTAATGAAGGAACACCGGATGAAAAGATTGCCCTTGCAGAGATTAACTTACACTTAAAGCCAGGGGATTTTGTTACCATCATTGGTAGTAATGGGGCAGGAAAATCAACGATGATGAATATGATTTCCGGTGCATTAACACCAGATTTCGGAACGGTTTCGATTGATGGAAACAATGTTACTCATTTGCCTGAATATAAGCGCTCTCAGTATATAGGTCGTGTTTTCCAGGATCCGATGGCGGGCACAGCACCTGCTATGACGATTGAGGAAAATTTAGCACTAGCTTATTCACGCAATAAGAATAGAGGATTACGTAGGGGTGTAGACAAAAAACGCCGTGAATTTTTTAAAGAATCATTAGAGATGCTTGGATTAAATCTGGAAAACCGTCTTTCAGCAAAGGTAGGCTTACTTTCAGGAGGAGAACGTCAAGCGTTGTCACTCTTAATGGCCACGTTTACAAAGCCATCCATATTGTTGTTGGATGAGCACACGGCTGCACTTGACCCTTCTCGTGCGAAATTAATCACTCGTATTACGAAGTATTTAGTGGAAAAAGACCATTTAACGACATTAATGGTTACACACAATATGCAACAAGCTTTAGATTTAGGGAATCGATTGATTATGATGGATAAAGGTCAAATTATTTTAGAGGTCGGAGAAGATCGTAAACATGAATTAACGATTCCTGATTTAATGGCCGAATTTGAACGCATTCGTGGAGAGAAAATGAATTCGGATCGTGCTTTATTAGGATAAAGGTGAAACGCTCATACACTAGTATGGGCGTTTTTCAATGTGTTGAAAAAAACAAAACAATCAATCGGATTTTTGTGAAAGGTGAAAAGGCCTTCCGCTCCAATCCACAAAAGTGTTGTCGTTTTAACAAAGGTTGTACCAATAAAATGAAGGTGTTCATTCCTCATATTATTGATGGTTGTTGTGACTAATACTTCTTCGTATTGAAAATAAGAGCCTATCCTCTCTCTAATCATACAAATAATGGGCTATTTTGTTCACTACTGCTAGTATGAAAGACAAGGAAAAGACACTTTTGCAGAATGGTTGATTGGAGAGGAGCCGGCGTCACGCCTAGGGTATTAGCGTCACAGATGAAACCCTGGAGCGAACGTGTGAGTGAAGCGGCTCATCGGAGGCCTCCAGGAAAGGACGCTGGCGGAACGGAAATCAACCTCTCACCTTGCCAAAAGGTCATTTTCTCTTATTAACATGACCTTATTTCAACATCATGTAAAACGATCGATAAATCTTATCAAATAAAAAGCCTCACTTGCAAAGAAGTGAAGCTCTTTCGTTTTAAACTAGTAGGCCAAATAATTGAATGTCGTTGTTTACTTCTTTGAATTTGAAGCCGAATTCATCCATTCGTGCAAGTAGTCCTTCATAATCAGCTTGATCGCCTAGCTCAATACCAACTAGTGCAGGGCCACTTTCTTTATTGTTTTTCTTCGTATATTCAAAAGTAGTAATGTCATCGTTTGGTCCTAGTACACTAGTGAGGAATTGGCGTAATGCTCCTGCACGCTGAGGGAAGCTGACGATGAAGTAGTAAAGTAGACCTTCATGAATAAGTGACTTTTCTTTAATCTCCTGCATCCGTCCAATATCGTTATTACCACCACTGATAATGACCACGACTGATTTCCCTTTAATTTCTTCTTTATAAAAATCAAGAGCTGCCACTGATAATGCTCCAGCAGGCTCGGCAATAATCGCATGTTTATTATACAGATTTAAAATGGTTGTACATACTTTTCCTTCAGGTACAAGAATAATGTCATCTAAATAACGGCGACAAACATCATAAGTGTGATGGCCAACACATTTTACCGCAGCTCCGTCAACGAATTTATCAATCCAATCAAGTGCAACAGCGCCACCTTCAGCAAAAGCAGCTTTCATACTGCCAGCACCCTCAGGCTCTACGCCAATAATTTTAGTAGAAGGGGAGAGGTTTTTAACGTAGGCAGAAACGCCTGACATTAAGCCACCACCACCAATACTGCCAAAAACGTAGTCGATTGGCTCCTCCATATCATTCATAATTTCTACTGCAACAGTTCCTTGACCGGCAATGACATCGAAATCATCGAATGGGTGGATGAAGATTTTATCGTGTTCTTCGCAATAACTTAAGGCGCTTTCGGCAGAGTCATCGAACGTATCGCCTGCTAAAATAATCTCTACAAATTCGCGCCCAAACATACGCACTTGGTCTATTTTTTGCTTCGGTGTTGTTTGAGGCATAAAAATGCTAGCCTGGATTTTTAATTGGGCACAGGCATAAGCTACACCTTGTGCATGGTTGCCTGCACTTGCACAAACAACGCCAACCTTGCGTGCTTCGTCCTCGATTTTCTTAATTTTATAATAGGCGCCACGAAGCTTGAATGAGCGTACATGTTGTAAATCTTCACGTTTAAAATAAATATTTGCGCCGTATTTCTCTGATAAATAGTCGTTTTTTTGTAGAGGTGTATGCACAACTACATCTTTTAAAAAATGATGTGCAATGAGGACATTCTCCACTTGCACGGTTCTAGTATCAGCAACTTCCATAGTTTTCATCCTCCGTTTTACGTTAAAACATTTATCTATGATAGCATACTTTTTTTGCTTTTTGGACCTAATTTTTAGTAAATTCTAAATTTTCCGCGTCTATTTTATTATGTAAGCGTTTTATCTTAATTTAGCTTATTTTTTGTGATGAAAGTGAAGCGTCAGGCACAGTAAAATCCACCTCTATGGAAAGATAAAGCCATTAGCAGAAAATATTTTAATCGTAACTTTTCGATAGGGCTCATAAAAATCCGAACTCAATTACACGGAGGCAATTGATCAAAAAAATACAACTCTCATAACAAAAATGGTCAAGCATATACTAGATTAGCTTAGGACAAGTGGGAGGGTAAGCAGTGGAAATCATTGAAGGAATTCTATCTACATATAGCCAGTTTTTCGATTGGGCAATGTGGCAGGAAGTATTAGTGGATCCTGTATCCTGGGGACTAATATTTTCATTAATTATTATAGAAGGATTGTTGTCAGCAGATAATGCACTTGTATTAGCAGTACTTGTCAAACATTTGCCAGATAAGCAACGAAAACGAGCTTTAATGTATGGGATGCTAGGAGCCTATTTTTTTAGATTTTTATTTATTGGAATAGGTGTTTATCTTGTAGAGTTTTGGTTTATTAAAGTGTTAGGTGCGTTGTATTTAGGATGGCTCTGTATCGCTCATTTCCTTCAAATAGGGAATGAGGATAGTATGAAGGAAGTAAAAAAATCAGGCTTGATGGTGCGATTCTTTGGGACCTTTTGGGCAACAGTTATTTCCGTAGAGCTGATGGATATTGCTTTTTCCATTGATTCAATATTTGCTGCCTTTGCTGTTTCAGATCAAGTATGGGTGCTTTTAATTGGAGGTATGTTAGGAATCCTAATGATGAGAACAATAGCGGGTGTATTTTTAATTATGATCGAAAAAGTACCTGAGTTAGAAGCTACTGCTTTCATCATTATTGGGGTTATAGGGTTAAAAATGTTAGTAAGTGTTGTTAATATTCATATACCTCATTATTTTTTCTTCCTATTTTTATTGATTGCCTTTTTCATCACGTTTATCGTGCATAAACTAAATAAAGTAAAATCTACCTAATAAAAAGAGGCTCTGTTCTCCGATCAAGAGAGGACAGAACCTTTTATTTATTTTACATATTTATCAGGATCAACAATGTAGAATTTTTCAATATTCAACCAGCTTTCACTCATTGGTTCACCATCATCAATGCGTTTTTCTGTTTCTTGCATCATCCAACCAGTTTGTGATGCGTGGGCCTGCAATGCTTGTAATTTGTCCATCCGCATTTCGCGAATATCATAGACAATATGAGGTTCGCCATTTTTTTCAATAGTATCGTTTGCGAAGGCACAGCCAAATACTTGCGGACGAGCAGCCTTAGGCATACGACGTACCGCCTCAACGACAGCACGTGCTGTTGCTTCATGGTCTGGATGTACCGCAAATCCAGGTAGGAAAGTAATAATTAATGAAGGCATTAGCTCTTCAATTAAACCTTCTACCAGCTTTACCATCTTCTCATCGTCTTCAAATTCGATTGTTTTATCACGAAGACCCATCATACGTAAATCTTGAATACCCATTGCTTCTGCGGCTGCAATTAATTCTTTACGACGTATTTCTGGTAATGATTCGCGTGTAGCAAAGGGGGGATTACCTAAATTACGGCCCATTTCACCTAATGTTAAGCAGGCATATGTAACAGGTGTATTCATTTTTTTTGTATAGTAGGCGGTCGTGCCAGCAACTGAAAAAGCCTCATCATCTGGGTGAGGGTACACAATTAAAATATGACGTTGTGGTTGTAAATTCAAATAGTCGTCCCCCTTAGTAAGTAAATGGCGTTTCACTAATTTCAAGTGCGATCGCCAATTTTCCAGAGTAATCTAATCCAGCCATTAATAAACGGCCTAAATCATCTAATTCATAATGAGTAATGCCTTGTGCATAAACCCATCCATGAGGTAATTTTAACCCAACACGATGGGGTGTCTTGTCTACAACTTTAGCAAGTTCATAATTAATTTTTGCGTTGCGTATAAAGGCACCTGCATTAAAGAACTTTTCATCATAGTGTGCTGCATAAGATCCGTTTGTCGTCTCAAGATGAATATAAACGTCTTTGTTGGCGAAAGAATTTAGTAATTCTTGCAACGTCTCTACTTGTACTTCTTGCATCTTAACACTCCTCTCGATCATTTCTCCTTTTAAGTATAGTAAAAAAAATTAGCAAAGGGAAATTGATTGCTTCATACGTACAAATTAATAATTTGTATACCATACACCTCCACATAATGCCGCGCAGATTTTTCAGCGCTAAATCAAAAAATAACTGTTCAAAATCTGCGTCTTCCGAAAGAGGCTTATCTAGATTTATCCTCAACCTTCTAGATTATGAAATCTTCTACTAAATTAGGGCAGGATGAATCATTAACTATTAATATATGACGACTTTCCGAGCAATATTCTTGAAAAAATTATTGTAATGTATCAATATAAGGGGTGTGAAAATATATGTACAAAATGTGTCGTTTTGTATACGGTTTCACACCTGAAAGATATTGCAACCATAGCTTCTTCCAAAATCGTGTGTAGACAGCACCAAATGCTGAAGGATGGTAAAACTAGGTGAAAACGAATTCTATCTTGGTACAATAGATGACGTTCCTCCAGCATCATACATCGTGCTGTATTAAAGGGAGAAGAATGAAGCTCATTATCATAGTATAATAAAAAACCGCGTTTCTCTTTATGACGGAGAAGCGCGGTTTTTTATTGAGATTATGGATAGGCTATGTATTTGTTAGTATCGATTAAGCTTTCTTTCGATTGTTTCTAAACGATTATTGACACTTTGCAATTGTTTAAACATTTGTTTCATATAAAGATTTTGATCTTGATTTTCTGTCTTTTTTTCTTTTGCCAATTCTTCTTCCTCCTGCAGTGCCAATATTGTGGCGAGGGTGGACAATGAATAGCCGAGAGTTAAAATAATGGAAGCTATTACTTCTACTTTTGAAGAGGTTATTTCCCCAGCTAATAAACCTGATTCCTCAGTTAAGTCCTCTGCCTTGTTTTTTTTCATCTTTTCCCCTCCCATCTAAAGCTAATATATGGGTGATGAAGTCCTAACGTATCTTGTCCCTTTTTTTATCTGTATCCAACAGAGTGCTTAAATTAACACATTGTTTTGTGTTTGTAACTTTCTAGTAATTCGATTGATTTTTGCATGAAAATGTAACATTATGGTAGGGATAACTTTAGAGGGGGAATTGATGTGAACAAGGACTTTAAGTATTGCAAGGAATCAAGGGTTATGCGTACAAGTCGTGTTTTTCCAAATGATGTGAACAACCATAATACATTGTTCGGGGGGCGCCTAATGAGTGATATTGACCAAGTTGCCTCCATCTCTGCGGCAAAGCATAGCCGTAAAGATTGTGTAACAGCTTCAACTGATTCCGTAGATTTTTTACATCCCATTCGCCCGACAGATTCCGTTTATTTCGAATCCTATGTTACATGGACAGGAAGATCTTCTATGGAAGTATTTGTCAAAGTTATCTCTGAAAAATTGAAAACAGGGGAAAGAAAAGTTGCGGCAACTGCATTATTAACCTTTGTAGCATTGGATGAAAATAATAAACCTGCGTTGGTTCCACGCGTAATTCCTGAAACGGTGGAGGAAACAAAACTACATGAAACAGCCTCTGAACGAGCAAAGGCTCGTACAGAACGTAAAAAGGAAAGTAAGGCTTTAGCACAATTTATTTCAATGAATGATCCATGGGATTATCGACTAGAAATGATGGAAAACTATATGTAAAAGAGGGATGTCTCAAATGACCTTTGAGACATCCCTTTCATCATTAAATTTCAGTTACTGTTACTTGTGGAGCACCAAAGCGAGATTTCGCGCCATGCATGACAGGACCAACATAGTCATTAAGAGCCCAACCATGTGCGATGGCTGCGGATACGAACTCTTTAGCCTCAATGACAGAATCCTTAACAGAAAGACCATTTGCCAGATTTGCTGTTACAGAAGCGGCAAATGTACAGCCCGCACCGTGGTTATTTGTAGAAGCAACTTTTTCAGATTCTAATAAGTAGAATGCTTCGCCATCGAAGAATAAATCTGTTGCTTTTTCAGTGGCTAACGCCTTTCCACCTTTAATGACTACAGCTTTAGCCCCTAGTTCATGGATTTTTCGTGCTACTGTTTTCATGTCATCAATTGTTTTTGGAGTACCTGTGCCAGCCAATTGTCCAGCTTCAAAAAGATTAGGAGTTGTGACTGCCGCCAATGGTAAAAGATGTTGCACCATAGCATCTGTATTACCTGGGTTGAGTACTTCGTCATCTCCTTTACATACCATAACAGGATCAATGACAACATTTGTAGTACCTGATTTTGCAATAGCATCTCCAGCCATACGAATGATTTCTTCAGTAGATAGCATGCCTGTTTTGATAGCATCAATTCCTGTTGAAAGGGCTGTGTCAATTTGTTTTTGTAGAAGTTCAGTTGGTAATGGTGTGACGTTATGTGTCCAACCATGAGGGTCCATTGTTACGACAACTGTTAAAGCTACCATACCATAGGTACCATGCTCTTGGAATGTTTTAAGATCTGCTTGCATACCTGCCCCGCCTGATGTATCTGAACCAGCAATTGTTAAGGTTTTTTTTAGAGTCATGAAAAGATCTCCTTTATCGTTGAAAGTTATAAAATTAACATTTAGTATAGTCTGATTCTGAGTCTATAAAAATAGCCAGTATAAGATATTTTTATATGGTCAGTTTAATCTGATGCTTGAATTCAGGTTTGATTTTTTGTACCGTTGTAAGAAGAGAAAGGGGCTTAAAGGACGATGAAACAAGTATTCCCGAATGATTGGCAAGAAATACTCGCAGCAGAGTTGGAAAAACCATACTATCACAAACTACGTCAATTTGTTGCTAATGAATATACGACGCAAACAATTTATCCGCCAATGCAGGATGTGATGAATGCATTCTATACTGCAGCTTATCATGATGTAAAGGTTATCATTTTAGGACAGGACCCATATCATGGCCCAAATCAAGCACATGGCTTAAGCTTTTCAGTCAAGCCAGGTATTCCGCATCCACCTAGCTTACGAAATATGTTGCAAGAGTTACAGGATGATCTAGGCTGTCCAATTCCATCAGATGGAACATTGACGAAATGGGCTGAGCAAGGTGTTATGCTTTTGAATACAGTCCTTACAGTTCGAGCAGGACAGGCGAACTCCCATAAAAACCAAGGCTGGGAGCAATTTACCGATGCTGTTATTGATAAACTAGCTGCAAGAGTGGAACCACTTATTTTTGTACTGTGGGGTAAGCCAGCGCAGCGTAAAAAACAATTAATTAGTAAGTATGAAACACCTCATGTCATATTAGAAGCACCGCATCCAAGCCCGTTAAGTGCTTATCGGGGATTCTTTGGTAGTAAACCTTATTCAAAGATTAACCAACAATTAGTGGAATGGGGTAAACAGCCAATAGATTGGTGTTTAGTATAGATTGGCACAAATCGTTTACTTTATGCACTACATAAATCGTGATACAGTTATTATAGAAGAAAGAGAGGGACAACGATGAAGGCGAATTGTTTCCAATGTCAATTTTTTAAAGTAACTTGGGACCCTCAAACTCCACGTGCTTGTGTCGCGTATGGCTTTAAAACGAAGCAAATTCCATCCGTTGTCGTGAAACAATCCTCAGGTATGGATTGTTTGAAATTTGTACCAAAAGTAGAAAGTGGGAGAATGTAATGATTCCTTATCAAGCCGTTATACAACAACTTGAAAAACAATTATCTGGTGCAAAAAATGCAGGGAATGATCAGCAGATCCGCGAAGCTCTTACAGCAATTCGAGCATTATGTGATGTGGTGTTAGATACTCCTAGTAATACGCCATCTATAACGCCACCTTCTAAGCATTTACCACAAATGCTTGTATCAGAGACGAAGCCATCAAGTTTATCCACATCCAAAATTGAAGAAGATGGAGCAAATGGTGATTCAATTTTTGATTTTTAAACAATATTAAAGGTAGGGTAACGAGAAATGAAAAAATTTATCGTGACGGGGGCTCTTCACGGCCTATTAGCAGTTGCCTTTGGAGCATTTGGTGCACATGCTTTAAAGGAAGTTTTAGATGATTATAGTCGAGGCATTTGGGAGACAGCTGTTCAATATCAAATGTTCCATGCTACTGGCTTGTTGTTTATCGGACTATTAATGAGTGCGAAATTATTTGGTGAGGTTAAACAATTAAATTTGGCAGGAATTTTCTTTAATCTTGGGATTGTCTTCTTTTCGGGTAGCTTGTACGTACTAGCGATTAGTGGTATTAAAGTGTTGGGTGCGATTACACCAATTGGTGGTGTTCTATTTTTAGTTGGATGGTTACTCATTATTTTATCGGCTTTAAAACATGCTCGTTAATGCTGAAATTAAACTCTCTTACATTATTTGTAGGAGAGTTTTTCTTTATTTTCACTAGATTGCGTTTTAAATCCTATTCTTTTTGTAAGGATTTATAGTACACTACTAATATTACTTGCAATATTTCGAAAATACAAAAAGAGAGGTTGTGTAGGATGGAAAAGCTATTTACATTAATAGATGGGAATTATGACGAGATGGTAGGAATCCGTCGCCATTTGCATGAAAATCCTGAATTATCCTTTGAAGAAGTGGAGACACCAGCCTATATAGCTGCCTATCATAGAGAATTGGGACATGAGGTTCGTGAAGGTGTAGGAGAAAGAGGGGTAGTTGCTGTATTACGTGGTGCAAAGCCAGGAAAAACCGTGGCGTTACGGGCTGATTTTGATGCATTAGCGATACAAGAAGAAAATAATGTACCTTATAAATCTAAGGTTGCTGGAAAGATGCATGCTTGTGGGCATGACGGCCATACAGCAACATTACTAGGATTAGCTAAAGCTCTCAATGCGATGAAGTCTGAAATTGCAGGTAATGTTGTTTTTATTCATCAACACGCTGAAGAGGTGGCACCAGGTGGCGCAAAGCCGATGATAGAGGACGGGTGCTTAGATGGCGTTGATGTTATTTTTGGTACGCATTTATGGGCTCCTACTCCATTAGGAGAAATTTTAGTGAAAGACGGCGCAATTATGGCTGCCGCAGATAAAGTAGAAATCGCCATTCAAGGGAAGGGTGGTCATGGTGCAGAACCACATCACTCGATCGATGCAGTTACCCTTGCCTCACAGTTTGTAATCAGTGCACAACAGCTTATCTCGAGACGTATTGATCCATTAAAATCAGCTGTTTTAACAATTGGTCATTTTGAGGCGATTAATCCGTTTAATGTTATTGCGGATCGTGTTGTATTGGCAGGAACAATTCGTACTTTTGAGGAAGATGTGCGCACACAGATGGAGCAAGAGTTAGAAGCAGTACTAAACGCCACTTGTCTAGCCTTTGGTGCAAGCTATGAATATCGTTACACAAGAGGCTATCCACCAGTATATAACCATCAGAAGGAAACAAAGTTTGTGGCACAGTTAGCGTCGGCTGTCCCAGGTGTAGAGCATGTGAAAACATGTCCACCGTTTATGGTTGGAGAGGACTTTGCGTATTATCTTGAAAAAGTACCTGGAACATTCTTCTTCACCGGGGCGAAAAATCCAGAATGGGAAACGGCCTATCCGCATCATCACGCACGCTTTGATTTTGATGAACGTGCGATGTTAATAGCTGCTAAAACTTTAGGTAAAGCAACTTTAGAATATTTAAAAGAACATTAATCGAAGTGAAAGATAAAAATCCGCATACTCTCATCGACATGTGTCAGTGAGAGTATTGCGGATTTTTAAGCTAGCATACTGCTATTATGGATTTTGATTAAAATAGGCCATTTCTTCATCATACTCAGCAAAATCGAAATAAATCATAGGGAATAGGAAACGGTGATTGGATTTAAGTTCACGAATGATAACATGATCTCGACCAGCGGCTTCCACCACTCCACGCACAGTTTTTGTGTTTTTACCTTGTTCCACTGCATGCTCAAAAGAAAAATGGAAGGTAGCTGGTTTTCCGCGATTCAACCGTAAAATATTCTCTATATAGGACTCTTCACGGCCAGGTGGTCGTCCAGTCGGAATTGTGACTGGAGGAGGAGTCATTTGTTGTTGCGTTGTTGGTGTCCAATAATAAGGCATCATCAATAATCAACCTACTTTCTTTTTAAATTTGAGGACAATCTTCTTCAGTTGGCGAGAAGAAGCAATGAGATTTGTATCTGCCTGTATTCCATTGGCCATACCATTGTGCAGGGCAATCGCCCGCGGGCATGAAAAACCACAAGGAACGGCTTGCTGGATGAAATCTTTCCCCTTGAATCACCCTTTTTGCTAACCTGATATCTTGGTCGCGTGCTCGTTGATAAAAATAACTTTTTTGAGTTGCTTCAAAGCCACCTGGACGCTGATAAACCATCTGTTCAATTGTTCGAATATTACCAAAATCTAAACAATCCCCCCTTACACGATTAACACCAACATTCCCAACCATCAGCATGCCTAACTCACCTTCACCTTCTGCCTCAGCACGCATAAGCCTTGCTAGTAGGGATGTCTGGGCATCATTCGTCTTAATAACAGCGATTTTCATACCTCCTCGCTGACAGTATATGCATGATGGTATTGTAGACATGTTCAATTTTTTAAGAAAGAAATTCACGCAACAAAGCTACTACGCATATAGTAGTAATAACGACAAGTCCGTAAAAAATAATTTGAAAGCCTATATGGTTAGATAATATTTATTTAAAAATGGGGAAATAGAAAAAGGATATAAATAGGGGAACTTGAGATCAGTGAATTGCATGTGCAGTCCATACATGTGAGGTGATTACTTATGGAAATTGGGGTTTGGTTTGGGATATTACTAAGCGCGGTACTGGCCTTTTTATTAGGGGAGTTTTATGGACAGCCGCTCCATTGGTATTTATTTATTTTAATTATTGTGATCGGTTTTTTTATTCAAACGGTGATTTTAATTTTAAAAGTAAAGGACGAAAGTTCTTGAGGAAGTATGAAAAAATAAATTCGCGGAATAAGGAAGTGTCATCGCAGAGGGATGGCACTTCCTTATTTTTATGAGAAATTTAGGGTGATAAGTATATTAACGATATACCGAGACATACTAATGTTGAATTTATTTTTGCTTTCATGAAGGAGCATTACAATGCGTATTTTTAGTATGTTTGTAGCAATAATTATTAGTGCCTTTATCGCAGTCGGGATAGCAGAATACTATCATCAACCCTATAATTGGTATTTGGTTTTTCTGATGATTCTTTCCGGATTTTTTATTCAGACCATTATCTTAATATTTGAATCCGAAAATGCAGAAGAAAATGAAATTTAAAATGCGAGTCCTCACTAGGGACTCGCATTTTTAACTTTTAATATTAAACTGTTAAGAATTTTACCAATTTGTCGTTATCAAGTAGGTTTCCGACGAAGAATTCACCAAACTCACCGTAGCGAGCCGACACTTCATCAAAGCGCATTTCATATACTAACTTTTTGAATTGTAAGACGTCATCAGCAAATAATGTTACGCCCCACTCGTGATCATCAAAACCAACGGAGCCTGTGATAATTTGCTTTACTTTACCAGCATAGCCACGGCCAATCATACCGTGAGAACGCATTAATGATTTACGCTCATCCATTGATAGCATGTACCAGTTATCGTTCCCTTGACGGCGTTTATCCATTGGATAGAAGCATACATATTTAGCACGTGGAAGTTCAGGATATAGACGTGCGCGTACATGAGGATTTTGGTATGGATCTTCATTTGATTCGCCAGCTAAATAGTTTGAAAGCTCAACTACTGATACATAAGAATATGTAGGAATTGTGAAATCAGCGATGGCTAATTTATTAAATTCTGCTTCAAGTTCTTGTAGTTCATCCATTGTTTCACGCAATGTCATAATCATAAAGTCAGCTTTTTGACCAACGATTGCATAAAAGGCATGAGCACCTGTTTTAGCAACATCTGCTTCGTTCAATTTCTCTAAATAAGCAATAAATTCTTCTACTGCCGCTTGACGTTCTTCAGCAGAAACGAGTTTCCAGGAAGCCCAATCAATTGAGCGAAATTCATGTAAAGCGTACCATCCATCTAACGTAATTGCTGCTTCATTCATTATTGAAAACACTCCTTTATAAGTGAATACCATTCAAAATTTAGTTTATCATAGTTTGTACAAAATCCATAAGTTCATGAATGTATTTCACGAATTTGACACTAACTATAGATGATGTATGCTAAAGAGAAGAGATGTAGTTAGAGGAGCACCAATATGAAAAGTATTTTACAGCAGCCAATTTGGCGTTATTATGATCAATCCATTAGCGCGAAGCAACGATCGCCATTAGAATCCTTTGCAACCGATGATACTTTGTGCCAGTTAGTCGGACAATTAGTTTCACCACCAACTATTCGGACATGGGTTCACGAGGCATCCGTTGTGCTTGGTATTCAAGACCATCGTTTGCCCTATGTACAGCAGGGAATGGATTTACTAGAGTCACGAGGTTATCAACCTATCGTACGGAATTCAGGTGGGTTAGCTGTCATCCTAGATGAGGGGATTCTTAATATTTCTATTATATTATCTGAACAAATGGAGTCATTAAGTATAAATGATGGCTATGATGTGATGGTCGATCTTGTAAAAGGCTTGTTTCCAGAGGTAGCTGAAAAAATTGAAGCCTATGAAATAGTAGGCTCATATTGCCCTGGATCTTATGATTTGAGTATTGAAGGAAAAAAATTTGCAGGGATTTCACAAAGACGATTACGCCAAGGTGTAGCCGTGCAAATTTATTTATGTATAGAAGGAAGCGGTTCACAGCGTGCAGCGCTCATTGGTGATTTTTACGAAGAAAGTTTACAACAAGCAGAGACAAAATTTACTTATCCACAAATCGTTCCTGACGTCATGGCTTCATTATCGGAGCTTGTCGATCCACACTTAACAGTAGAAGCGGTCGTTATTCGTCTACAACAATTACTTCAGCATTTAGCTGGAGAAGTACACCCTGAGTCTTTCCGTGACGATGAATTAACATTATACGGTTTTTATTTGCAACGTGTTTTTGAGAGAAATGCCAAAATGCTAGAGCGAAAATAATAGGGTAATTATAGTAAACATAAAAAAAGGCGATGCTGCTAATTTAGCGCATCGCCATTTTCAGGCTGAAAATTAGAACTACTTACTACGAGATTACCGTTTTTCTCCATTTTGAAAACAGGTGCAACTCGTTCTTCCTCTTCATCTAATGTGACAAGTCGTCTAGCACGATTCATAATTTGAACGAATTGCTCGTAATCTTTGCGGATCGCACGATTTTCTTCTTCTAGCTTTAAAATGGTTTTCTCTAGTTTTTTATTTTTCTCCGATGTTACATGGACAAGCTGTCTCCATTTTGAAGATTCGTTTCCTACTTCACCAGAATGCTGTAAACGTAGTAAATAAGCTATGACAATATCAAGAGAAAGGGCAGATAGCGGAATTGATTTTCCTTCTGCTGCACTACTATTCACTGTAAACATACTAGAAGTGCGACGTCTTGCAGGAGCTCCTAACACTCGCATTCTCTCTTTTCTTTCCTTTTTAGCCTCAGCTAATTGCTCTTCAAATTCTTTGCGAACAACAGCATTCCAACGGAAACCACAGGCTGCAGCAGTACGATTTAACGCATCACCAGCTTCTTCAAAGGCGTTTAGCTGTGTGCTACCCTCCGTTACATGACGAATTACCGCCTCTGCTAATAATTCATCATTTTCTTTTAACCAAGCATCTTGTCTTATTTTACTCATATTAAAATCCTCCCACCTTTATTTGGAACTTGTTATTTAAGACTAGCATGACCAATCTTTTAACCTTTTATTCATCCATGTAGAACGAATTATGCTTGAATAGAAGGGGAAAAGTACGATACAATACCCGATGTAGGTTTGTACGTATGCTGCATACTTAAATATGTGAAGGTCATGCGTTCCATAGAGCGATTTTTTTTGTTTGAAAAAATACTATATAGAAAGGGTTGTTGACAAAATGGCAAACGAATTTAAAGTTTGCGATGAATGTCAGGCCGTTAACTTAAAAACGTTAATTCCAAAATTAAAGGAAATCGATCCTGATGCAACCATCGAAATTGGCTGTCATTCTTATTGTGGTCCAGGACGCAAAAAAACATTTACCTTTGTAAATAGCCGCCCTGTTGCTGCATTAACAGAAGAAGAACTAATGGAAAAGGTTTTAGCAAAATTAAAAAATAGGTAAACAAAAAGCTATCTCTACTTGTTGGGGAAAGCTTTTTGTTTTTTTTATGAATATTAGACCAATAGAAATTTAGAGTAATTGTGAACATAATTGAAAAAGGTTGTTAGTATCTATAGAAAAAAGTGAATAAGTATGCTAGTCCCAAAGTTATCGCATATAATAGAACTATAACAAAATGGGGGTGCTATACAAATGACATATGCAAACGCTAAATTACAAGAAGAAAAGGTATTTAAAGACCCTGTTCACCGTTATGTACATGTTCGGGATCAAGTGATATGGGATTTAGTGGGTACAAAAGAATTTCAGCGTTTACGTAGAATTCGTCAGCTTGGTACCACATTTTTAGTCTTCCATGGAGCGGAACACAGCCGCTTTAGTCATTCACTTGGTGTATATGAAATCGTACGCCGTATAGTGGATGATATCTTTGCAGGCCGTCCAGATTGGGATGAAGGTGAACGACTTTTAGTGTTATGTGCAGCCCTTTTACACGATTTAGGACATGGACCATTTTCACATGCCTTTGAAAATGTCTTTGAGCTTGATCATGAATACTATACAAGACAAATTTTATTGGGGAACACTGAAGTGAATGCTGTGTTGAAAAAAGTGGCAGATGATTTTCCTGAAAAGGTTTCACAAGTAATAGAAAAGACATATCCAAATAAACAAGTTATCAGTTTAATTTCAAGTCAAATTGATGCGGATCGTATGGATTACTTACAGCGCGATGCTTATTTCACTGGGGTTAGTTATGGACACTTTGATATGGAGAGGATTTTAAGAGTGATGCGTCCTCGAAAAAACCAAGTTGTCATCAAAGCAACAGGGATGCATGCAGTAGAAGACTATATTATGAGTCGCTATCAAATGTATTTGCAAATATACTTCCATCCTGTGTCACGTAGTGCAGAGGTTATATTAAATAATATTTTGAAACGAGTAAAACAATTAAGCTTGGAAGGTTATACATTTAAACATGAACCTACTCACTTCCTAGCATTTTTCCGTAACGCTATTACACTAGAGGATTATCTTGCCTTAGATGAGAGTATTCTTTTTACATATTTTCAGCTATGGATGCAAGAGGAAGATACAATCCTAAGTGATTTAAGTCGTCGTTTTGTGAATCGTAAGCTATTCCAGTACATTGATTTAGATCCTGGGGTGGAGCTTGATAAATATCAAAAACTACAAGAACTTTTCAAGGAGGCAGACTTAAATCCCGATTACTATCTTGTTCATGATACAACGGCAGATCTGCCCTATGATTTTTACAGACCCGGTGAGGAGGAAGTGCGCGTGCCGATTTTCTTAGAAATGCAAAACGGTGAGCTACGCGAGCTTTCACGTGAATCGATTATTGTTGATTCCATTTCAGGGCGGATGAAACGAGACCATAAAATCTATTTTCCTTTAGATTTTTTAGAAGATGATTCTACGCATTCAAGCAGTAAACAGCGAATCCTAACTTTGCTGAGAAAAGAAGGAAAATAAAATATGAAATAGCAAAGCAGTAAACACGTTCAAAAAGAGCGATGTTTACTGCTTTTTTCTTATGTTTAGAGGAATGTTTAGAAATTGTTCAGTGCTAATAGTTATAATGTATCAAAAAAACTAAAGGGGGGTGAGGCCTATTATTGAGGGTATCACTAAAGTAATGTAATAGGATTTGAAATGGAATAAAAGCTAACTATTGTTAATTCTTATGACCTATATTAGAATACTAATTGGCTTTTATTCACAATGACGGCAAGTTAATGAAAGGAAAGAGAGAACAGCCTATTGTTTGTAGCATTCCTTTCCTAATCACTGAAAGGATGTAGTCGTCGTCAACAAACAGCACCAGGTATCTCTCTATACTTAGAAAAGGAGAGAAACATGAAGAAATTTAACCTAGCGATTATTATATTGCTACTTGTATTTCAAACAGTACTTTCGCCAATTTCAGTGTTTGCAGCAGAGGGTGAATCAATACTGCCAGTAACATCAACTGAAGGAAATGACGCTGATACAAATTCTATAGATGAGACGTCCTTAACATCACCAGTTACAGTAGAAGAGGGGGGCACTGATAACAGTGAGACACCCGTAATACCAACAACTACAACAGAAGAGACTACTACTGATGAGAACAGTGATGAAACATTACCAGAAGATGGGGTAGAAGAGGAGGTGGATATTCCAGCAGAGGATGTAACAAACATCGAAGAACAAATTCCTCCAATGGTAAAACCATTAAATGCGACTCCAACAGATTTATCAGAATCAGCAAGATTAAATGTATTTGAATTAAAGATTAATGGTGCTGATGTTGTTCCACCAGAATTTACTACAGAGCTGGCGCAAAACCAACAAGCTCAAGGAAAATTTATATTTGAAGTAGATTTTCCAGAGGATGTAAAGGCGGGAGATTTTTTTACTTATCCATTACCTGCTTCATTAATTGATTTTAATAGTGCATTTAATGGTAATAGAGGTGCAACACCCAATTCTCCTGCGTTTGAGTGGAGTACATCAGGGAATTTAGTAACTGTTACAATCACAGAAGATCCATCTGATGATATTGCTGGCTCTACTAATGTTGGATTTGAAATGAACTTTACATCAGGCTTTAATCTTTCTGGTAATAGTTTAGAGCAGGACTTGGTAATTCCAACTGCAGGTAAAGGAACAGACAATGTGAAGCTTACATTTCTTCCATCTACTAGCGGTGATAAGATGGTATCAAAACAGTCTAAGGGCGTAACAATCAATAGCGGTGAGCGTATTATTGATTGGGAAGTATGGATTAACAGAGCAGGAAAAAATCTTACAAACGCAGTAGTACAAGATACACCAGGTACTGGACATGAAATTGTGTCAAATTCCGTTACACTTGAGACGTATGAAGTCGGATTAAATGGTGTAGCAACAACAACTGCAGGTGCACCAGAATCGTATCTTAACTTTGAAGATATTAAATTGAATGGCAGATATGCTTATAAAATGACGTATCAAACAAAAGTAAACTTATCAATCGCTGAGCAAGAGGGACAAAAAACATTTGCAAACTCAGTTACATTAATTGACCCCACTTTTGGAGATTCGGACAGTAAAACAGTATCTACTACGTACGGTAAGGCGCTAGAAAAAAGTAAGGATAGCTCAAAAACAAGCAATAATTATGTATCTTCATGGGAAGTTCGATATAACTATAATCAAGCAGCTATTGATGAAGCATATGCTTGGATAGAAGATACATTGCCAACTGGTCATGTCATTGATACATCTACTATTAAAGTATATGAAATGACAGTGAATGATACAGGTACAGCCACTGGAATAGGTACCGAAATTGATGCAACTAACTATACTGTCGATGATGTAACAAATGGTTTTAAATTAATGTTTAATAATGATGTTACTAAAGCATATCGCATCACATATGATGCAAAGTTGACAGATGATTTTTATAGTAATAATACCGTAACAACGATGACAAACACAGTTATTAGTGGCACTGTAACTCAAGAAAAAACGGCCACACATACTTTGACAGAGGACATCTTAACAAAATCGAGAACAGTAGATACAAATAAAAAAGAAATTACATGGACAGTTACTATAAAAGCAGATAATAAGTCTGTTAATGGAACAGATATCACAGGATTAACACTTGCGGATACATTTACAGAAGGTTCTTACAATGCGCCCCATAAATTAGTTGATATAAATAATGACGGTTTAATAAATGCTGCTGATATTACTATATCGAATATGACAGGGCAGACTATTGCGATTGATGCCAATGGCTTTACATTAACTGGTGGAACAGTTGCAAAAGGAGAAACTGCAGTTATTACCTATAAAACAGCTTACGAAATTTTCCCAGATGGTTCAATCTATGAACAAGGTTACGGGAATACAGCTGCAGCCAATTGGACTACTGATAAATCATATTCTATTACAAAATCAGCGTACTACCGACCAGACAGTAACTCTGTTAATAATGGACGTAAACAAGGTGCATATGATTATATCGAGCAAGTTTTCAATTGGGATATTAAGCTAAACATTAATAAACAAAATATTAATAATGCAGTGCTAGAGGATACAATTGGCGAAGGTCATGAAATCGTGCCAGGTACATTCGTTATAAAAGAATTTACATTAACTACGCCTAATAATGATGAAATTGGTACTGAAGGTGCAGACTTAGATCCTAACTTATATACATTGTTTGTTGCTCCAAATAATAAAAGCTTTACTGTTACTTTTGCTAGCGATTTAGGAGCTGCGAACGATAAAGTATATATCATGAAATATCAAACAAAGGACTCTGACAAAATCATTGGTATTGAATCTAATACTAAAAATGATAAAACAAAACCGTATACAAATACAGCTTCCTTTACGACAAATGTAGGTGGAAGTCCTAAAACTTATAATTTACCAGCCACATCTGTTACACCAAGTTATGCGAATGAATTAATTACAAAAGGTGAACCAGGTAGTAATTCTACTACAGAAAGATTAACATGGACACTCAATATTAATCGTTCACTTTCTACACTAGGTACTACTAAAGTAAGTGATGTGCCATCAGAAAATCAGCTATTATTGAAAGATACAATTAAAATAAAGAAATATACTGTGAATGCAAGCTCAGGTACTTCTGTCCCAGGTGGTACATGGTTAGTGCCAGCTGATTTAGGGTTTACTGTAACATTCCCAGCAACAGGTGGGTTTGAAATTGACTTTGGTGAATTAAACAAAGAGGGCTATCAGATTCAATATCAAACATTAGTGCTTGGTAAAGCGGGAGAGCCATATAGTAATGCTGCAAAAATTGACTTTGGATTTGAAACTGCAGACAATCAAGAAAAAGATGCGGAATATAATGGTAAATTTAAATTCAGTGCATCTGATGCAGATTTCTCGTTAACAAAAGGAAGTTTAAAATTTAATAAGGTCGGCTTAAATACATTAACTGGTGTAAAAAAACCATTACCAGATGTAGAGTTTGAATTAGTCAAAATGGTCAAGGGATCTCCTTATATTGTAACGACAGCAACATCTGACACAGATGGTAATGTAATATTTGAAGATGTTAACTATGCGAACTATATTGTTAGAGAAAAAGGGGCGCCAACAGGCTATGATCTAATGGATAACTATTCAATTAGATTAGACACAAATACTGATACAAAGTTAGCTGCTAATAACACAAAAATCATTGAGCTTGTCAATAATGAACAAATCGATTCAACAAATGCATGTCCAGCATTCACATTGACAGTGAAAGATGTTGATGGCAATGCTGTTGCAAATAAAGAAATCAGATTAGTAGATAGCAATGGGTTAGAAATTAATATAGGAAATACAAATAGTTCAGGGGAAATAACTGCAATAAAACGTCCAGGAACAACTGGTCCAGGTATGACGGTTCAAGCTGGTACGTATACAGTTATGGATTCAAATAACAATATATTGGGCATGGTTACCGTAAAATATGGTAGAGATGAATGTCATGGTGAAATTAAGCCAATCAACGCATGCTCAAAATTTACGATTACTATTCTGGATGAGAATAATAAGCCTCGTCCAAATGTAACAGTTACATTAAAAGATACAAATAATAAGGTTATAGTTACTGAAACAACTGATAGTAATGGACAGTTTGTAATTGATAAAACTACACCAGCAGGTAAGTATAAACTCTATGAGGGCACACAATATTTAGGTGAGGTAAACGTAACTTATCAAAATGGCAACTGTCAGGATGAAGTAACACAAGCACCAAAATGTGAAACATTCCATTTAACTGTCAAAGATGTTGATGGGGAGCTAGTAGCTGATGAAACAGAAGTAACGATTAAAGATGTAGCAGGTAAGACAATCGCTACTGAAAAAACAAAAGATGGAAAAGTAGAGCTGAAAAATTTAGAGCCAGGTACTTACGATGTATTTGATAAAGATGGCAATAAAATTGGCGAATTCTCTAGCAATATTAATTGTCAAGCTGAGATTCAACAAATACCAGCCTGCGAGCGCTTTACAGTAATGTTGAAAGATGAAAATAATGTGCTGGTGAAAGCGAGTAAGGATGTTGTTATTAAAGATAAATTAGGCAATATTATTCCGACAGTGATAGAAGTGGATGGTAGCATTGCATTTGCTTCTAAAGACGTCCCAGCAGGTAAGTATGATGTTTATGACCACAAAGTTTATTTAGGAGAAATTTTAGTTTCTTATAAACAAACTTGTAAAACTGAGTTATCTATCGCACCAGCTTGTCCAAACTTTACATTATCTATTAACAATATGTACGGTCAGCCACGTGTAGGCGTCAACGTGACCTTGATAGGTGAAGATGGTTTAGCAGTAGAAAATAATAATTCAACAGAGTTCACAACAGACAATAAAGGTCAAATTACAATTAGTAATTCATTAATTAAGCCAGGTAAATATATTGTAAAAGAGAACGGGAAAACAATTATAGGTACAGTTATAGTAGGTAATACATGTGAGGCTAAAATTCAGCCTACACCTCCTACAACAGACCCTGATAACCCAACACCAGAGCCAGGACAGCCGGTTGATCCAAACAAACCAAATCCAGATCCGGAGAAGCCGATTGATCCAAACAAACCAAATCCAGATCCGGAGAAGCCGATTGATCCAAACAAACCAAATCCAGATCCGGAGAAGCCGATTGATCCAAACAAACCAAATCCAGATCCGGAGAAGCCGATTGATCCAAACAAACCGAATCCAGATCCGGAGAAGCCGATTGATCCAAATAAACCGAATCCAGATCCGGAAAAACCGGTTGATCCAAACAAACCGAATCCAGAACCAGGGAAGCCGGTTGATCCAAATAAACCGGTGGACCCAAGTAACCCAACAACAGGTCCAAACAATCCTTCGACTTCTGGTAATGATGGTAAGTCTGTACAAAATGTTATTGATCAAGGGAAACAATTGCCACCATATAATCCATCAAATGCAACTAAAAATACATTAGATGCTTATAAGGATTTCCTTAATAACTATAGTAAGCTATCAAAAGATGAACAGACTAAGGTGGCTCAAGCTATTGATATAAATAAAATCAAAGCGGATGCAGAACGTTTAGAAGCACAGTTAAGAGCACAAAGTAAATTACCGCAAACAGATGGAGCCAATCAAGCAGCTCTTGTATTTGTTGGTTTACTTCTTGTAGCTGGGTCAATATGGTTCATGCGTCGCCGTTCAACAAAGGTATAATCATAAAAGCGCCATCTCATAGAGATGGCGCCTTTTGTGTGAATTTTAAAAGGTTCCTTTTGCATTTTCTAAAGAATAGCTTTGAACAAAGTCTGCTTGTAAGGCTAGTCGTTTGGAACCTTTTTCCGCACAAGTAATCAAAGTTAATACCGTCTGGTTGGGGATATCATCGATGATATAAACATCTGTTGCGGCAATGATTTTTTTTGTCGCTAATCTATATTCATAGACATTATTCATATCTGTTACATAAATGATGTCACCAACTTGTGCTTGATAAAGGGGACTGAATAAAATATCTTTCTCTTCAAAATAATGACCAGCTAAAGCATAGTTTCCATGACCGAGCTGCTGATTAGGCTTCATCGTACCTGCCCCAATAGCAAGTACAGCATTGCCAACACCCTTCAAAATAGGGAGCTGCATATGTACACTTGGCACGGCAATACTGCCGATAACAGGCATATTGCTAGCTTTTATTTGAGCTTGGAGGACCTCGGAGATGGATAATGATTGCACAGCTTCGAACTCAAAATCAGCATCAACCTGATTGTTCTTTTCAATAGCATCTATGCTGTACTCAGCTGCGTTTATTTGGTCACTCATATGTGCAATCATAGCATTTTGAATGGGATTGATAAAAATCAGTAACAAGCCGATGATGAGCACACCTATGAGTAAAGCGAGCCTAAGTCTATTCACTTTCGTAGATCACATCCTAGCAAAGAAATTACGAGTCACTGATAAGTTTAAAAATGGGTAGAGCGTTAGGCGGCTCTACCCGATTTCATCTTATTTATCACTCAAACGAACGCCTGCAACGCCGTAATGGTTTTTAGACATTTCTTCGATAAAAACTGTTACATTTTCTGCAGGTGCATTAACTGTACGAGAAACGGCTTCTGTGACTTCTTTAACAAGGGCACGTTTTTGTTCCTCTGTACGGCCTTCAAGCATTTTAACTGTTACGTATGGCATAATATTGCCTCCTTTATAGAATAATGTTGTATAGTTAGTTTATAAGAAAGTATAAACTTCTTACTTACGTTGAGGCATATGCGCGGTGTTAATTGTGACCATATGCTTTCCTTTATAATAGCAGAATGGAGGGTATTTAAATATGGCAAATGGAGAAAAACCAAAACAAAAAATGGGCTTTACTATTATAAAAAATGATCCAACCGATGGACATAAAGGGTTTGGGGTTGGCTCGCTTTCCTTAGAGAATGTATCGCCGGTCATTATAGATGTCGATGAGGGTACAGCATCTGTTGAAATCGGTGCTATGCATGCACGTAGCGATGTTGAACGAGGTATTAAATTTACAACGGATCGTGCTGATTCAGAGGGTGGAAAACCATATTGGCTAGTATGGGTGACAATTGATCATAAAGAGGATGGTCCTTATTATGCTGGCATTACTGCTTGTGAAATGGTGGTTAACCGTGAAAAGCGCCGTGGTTATAAAATTTTAGCAGATCATGTGAATAAAATGGATAAATCCATGAAGCGTCATATCATCGTAGAGCATATGGATACGCCATCTAAAAAAGTGTTAGCTACTTTCCTAGAACAACTTAATCCAGAACTATGGGCGCGTAGTGAGGAGCAACTGCGTCAAGACTTATTTGTCGAATAGACCAATAATGATTGAACAAATTGTGACATTTTGCAATCGTTTTCGATATTAGGTTGAAAGTGGGTTTGAAACAAAGTACACTTGAGGCAGAGCTTACATTTTAGTAAGCTAGGACACTTGGTATCGCGAAAGTGATGAGCGCTATGCGGCATTTGAACAACCCAAGCCAAATGCCCCATGATGCTCATACTCCGCGAACCATAAAAAGAAAAGCTTTCTGTTCCCACGGACACGTCTCCGGGGAAGAGAAAGCTTTTCTTATTTTTCGTATATCTGTTACTTTGTCGAGAGCCTTCATTACATAAAACGTATGATGGTTAAAAAGGTTGCCGGATTATTGTTTATTTTTTTCTTCTCCTTTAAATAGCGAGAATGGTAACATATTCCAAAATTCTCCCCATGTATTACTGTCAAGAATGTCGAAGTTTGTACATTTCTCAGTTGGTACATCCTTAGATTCTATATAGACAAGGCGTTGTTTAGGACAAGCATCAGTCGCTAATTTACCTGTTTCGATATCAATGACAACGCCTTCTACACCTTTAGGTTTTTTGAAATCTTCATTTTTTGTGCCTTTATTAACTGTTTCCATAAAGTCAATCCATATTTGCTTTGTTGCAGCAGTATCTTCTTTTGACGTAAGGTTTTTCCCTTGATCATAGCCATTCCATACACCAGCAGTTAGATTTGGTGTAAAACCGATCAGCCATTGGTCGCTATTGGTAGAGCCTGATTTTGCTGCATATGTGTGTGTCATACGTGAGCGAATGCTAATTCCTGTTGCAGGCGAATAATCACTGAATACAGGATCAAAAATACCAGTCATCATTTCTGTTAAGATAAATGCATTCTCTTTGGAAATAGCCGTCTCGGTTTTTTTCGTAACATCCTTATTTTCGTAAATGACGTCTCCATTAGCATTTTTTACGGACACAATTGTTGTTGGGATCGTTTGTTGCCCTTGTGACGCTAAAATATTGTAAGAATTTGTCATTTCGTATAACGTAGTTTCGATAGTACCAAGTGCGATTGATAAATTATCCTTAGCACCAATCCCTACATTAAAACGGTTGGCCATATCGTGAAATTCCTTGAATCCAATGTCCTCTAATGTCTTCACAGCATAAATATTATCTGAGATAGCAATTGCTTGCGCCAGAGACATGTCGTGGTCAGCAAACTGTCCGTTGACATTTTTAGGAGCGTATGTTCCTCGTCCGTTATCATAGGTAAACGTAGTTTCACCTACATCTAAAAAAGTAAGTGGTGTGTAACCATTTTCTAAAGCTGCTGCATATAAAATAGGTTTAATAGTAGAACCAGGTTGACGTTTTGCCTGTGTCACGCGGTTAAATGAACTTACTGAATAGTCACGACCACCGACTAATGCAGTTACAGCACCTGTTTTGGATTCCATACTAACAAAGGCTGTTTGGAGATCGTTAGCAGGCATGTTTTTTGTTACTGCTTCTTCGGCTGCTTTTTGATGTTCAAGATTTAGTGTCGTTTGAATCGTCCAGCCACCTTCACTGATGTCGAGATTTTTTGATTTTAGAATTTCACTAGCCTCTTGCCATGCAACATCTAGGAAATAAGGGGCGACAGATTTGGTTGCTACCCAACTGTCATTTTTCAAGACAAGCTGTTCATTCTCCGCACGTGTTTTATCATCTTGTGAAATGGCTCCTTGATCTGCCATTAGTTTTAAAATAACGTGTTGGCGATTTGTGGCTTTGTCCAAATTAGCGATTGGCGAATAAATACTTGGTCCCTTTGGTACACCTGTTAACATAGCTGCTTCTGCAAGCGTTAAATCACTAGCAGATTTTCCAAAGTAAAATCGACTGGCTGCTTCAACACCGTACATACCATGACCGTAATAGACAGTATTTAAATAACCCTCCAATATTTCATCCTTATCATAAAAAACTTCTAATCTATAAGCATATAGAGCTTCATTTAATTTACGTGTCCAAGATTTCTCGTGGGAAAGGTAAAGATTACGTGCATATTGTTGAGTAATTGTACTTGCTCCTTGCACCTTTCCACCTGCTTTAATATCTACTAAAATGGCGCCGGCAATACGCGAATAGTCAAAACCACCATGTTTATAAAAATCTTTATCTTCAACAGCTACTACTGCTTCTTTTAAATAAGGTGACATCTCATCGAGACCAACCCAATAACGTCGTTGATTTGTAAAGTGGTCCCCAATTTGGTTCTCATTTTCATCTAAGAAAATAGAGGCTTTCGGTACGGTTAAAGGCGGTGCACCAGCCACTTGAACATAGATGCGTAGTGCTACAAATGCTACGACAATTGCAGATGCAAAGGCGACAAAATAAGTAAGAGATTTCCGTGTACGCTTTACACGCTTTTGCTTTCGATGGTAGCTTTTTCGTTTCATCCGACTTCACCTCGTTTTCTCACAACTTCGAACTTAGCTTTAGTATGTGTTCGAACATTCATCTTTAATCGAAATTCTACCTAAAAACTATTGCACTTTATTCAAAAACATCTATACTTTTTTTGTACTACTTGAAATGCTGGCATTCGACAAGGAATTCACATATTGTAGATTTTAATCGAAATTTGCTAGACGTTCCAATAATGTATACGAGGATGAAAGGATACAGGTTTCATTACAATCCTGTAAGCCATCATAGAGGGATTTAAAAGATAAGTGGTTATTAAAATAATATTTTATTCATAACGGAGGTCTAGCAATGAGATTTGATGAAGCGTATTCAGGGAATGTTTTTATAAAAAGTCATCCTACATATGAGGATGCTCAGGCAGTTATTTATGGCATGCCAATGGATTGGACAGTGAGTTACCGTCCAGGTTCACGATTCGGTCCACAACGTATCCGCGAGGTCTCGATCGGTCTTGAAGAATACAGCCCATATCTAGATCGTGAGCTTGAGGAAGTAAAGTATTTCGACGCAGGGGATATTCCACTACCATTTGGGAATGCACAACGTTCATTAGATGAAATTGAAAAATTTATTGAAAAATTATTAGCTGATGGCAAGATCCCAGTTGGTATGGGAGGAGAACACCTAGTGTCTTGGCCTGTGATGAAAGCAGTATCTACTAAATATGATGATCTTGCTATCATTCATTTTGATGCCCACACAGATTTACGTGTGGAGTATGAGGGAGAGCCACTTTCTCACTCTACACCGATTCGTAAAATTGCAGAACATATCGGCCCTAAGAATGTTTATTCATTTGGTATTCGTTCAGGAATGAAAGAGGAATTTGAATGGGCAAAGGAAAACGGTATGCACATTTCTAAATTTGAAGTACTAGAACCGCTAAAAGAGGTCCTTCCAACATTGGCTGGACGTAATGTTTACGTAACGATTGATATTGATGTGTTAGATCCAGCACATGCACCAGGTACTGGTACAGTAGATTGCGGCGGTATTACTTCGAAAGAATTACTAGCTTCAATCCACGCGATTGCAGCAAGTGGCGTAAATGTTGTAGGTTTTGATCTAGTGGAAGTAGCACCAATCTACGACTCATCTGAAATGACAGCAAATACAGCCTCAAAGTTATTGCGAGAAATGATTTTAGGCTGGGTAAAATAAATAGAGCTTTGAAAATGTTAATATGAAGTGATTGGAGTGGGGTTTAGCTATGAGCTAGCCCCATCTTGAATTTTAAATAAATGACTAGAGGAACCAAAAGTTCAAACGTAGCATTTGTAGTATACAATTTAGATCATAAGCGCAGCTTCAATTTTAGAACACCTGCTATGGTAGGTGTTTTTTGTATATGTCCAAATGAGAGGGTTCATCAAAAAAAACAGATTTACTTTCTAAAATGATTACAGTTGGAATACAAAAATTATCTATGAAACTTTTCATAATCAATATACGTAAATATAACTGAATTGTTTTATTTATACATTATTGGGGGTTGGTATTGTGGAGGATTTAAGTAGACCAGAAGAAGTCATAGAGATTTGGTTAAGAGAAGGTTACGAAAAAGTATATGATGCTACATCAAACGAGTTTAAGAAGATGGTCACTTTAGACCAATTCATGGATTTAAGCGCATCCTTTAATAATGGTGTTAAAAATTATCAATTAGAAACGAAGACGATGATACAAAATTTAACACAATATGTATGGTTAGATGATAAACGTGAGAAAGCAGTTTTAGCTTCTTTTGATCAATTCAATCGCATACAGCGTTTTTATTTAAAGCCTTTTAGTACTTTCCCAAAAACAGACGAACTATATACAAAAAATAAATACATAATGCCGATTAGAGGTGAGTGGCTTATTTTTTTGGGTGGTACGAATGAATTTATTAATTACCATTATTTATATGAAAATCAGCGTTATGCTTACGATTTAGTAAAGGTTCGAGAGGGAGAATCATATCTAAACAGCCCAATACAAAATGAAAATTTTTATGCTTTTGATGAAGCTATTATAGCACCAGCAGATGGCAAAGTCGTAAAAGTAGTAGATGGAATAAAAGATAATGTGCCTGGTGAAATGGAAGAACACAATCCAGCAGGAAACTATGTGGTGATTGAACATGTAGATAATGAATTTAGTATGATTGCACATTTTAAACAGAATTCAATTTTAGTAAAACCAGGAGAATTCGTAACAGAAGGGCAACTTATTGGGAAATGCGGTAACTCGGGTAATTCATCAGAACCTCATATTCATTTTCAGGTAATGGATACTGATAGTAAATATGGAAAGTCAATTCGTATTCTGTTTAAAGACGGTAAGGAGCCAATACAAGGGGATATGATATCAAATAGTTAATAAGTCTATCATGATTTCCTTGCAGCCATCCATATTTGGAAGGAGCAGCTACCATTGTATGGTGTGCGGTAAATAGTCAACTTGATGGCAAAGGCGGCGTTTATTGCGAAAATGTGGACATAGCGGAAGCTGTCTCTGCTGAAAATTCAGATCCATCAGGAGACCGTGGGCTGTTAATGCGGAATATGCAGAGCAACTATGGACACTAAGTGAGAATCTAACTGATATTAAATTTTTAGGTGTAATCCACAAATAATGTGGGAGCAATAAACCTGAACGATGATCCTTTTATTTATCGGAATATTCAGCCATTATTAGCTACTTCATATTTAAACCTACTATCTTTATTACCACTTTTTTGAAATAAGAATAATATAAATGTTAGGTCATGTGGATTCATTTGACTCGATAATCACAATACGAATATAATTTTTTTATATTAAAAGGGAAGGAGGGGTATTGTGATTTGGTCGCTTCTCATTAATGATCTATTTATCTTTATGAGTACAATGGAATATTTTTGGCTATTAGCTTCTTTCGTTTTAATGGTTCTATATGTTAATTTACATCTATATTTCGTTCATAAAATAACTTTTCAAGAAGTACAAGATGAAGAGATTGAAATTGACTATGACATCACTAATACTTGGACTCCACCTATGTTAACGTGGTTTGTTCTATGTATTAGAACGTCAGAAAACAATGAGGAAGAAAGTGTGTCTCCTAGTTTCATTTAAGCTTTAAAACTAGGAGGAGAACTCATTGTTTACTTTTTTAACGCAGCCAATAATTTATGTAATTCATTTCATTCATTCTTTTACAGGAAGCTATGCTATTGGTGTTATTGGCATCACGATTGCGGTGCGATTGATGCTTATGCCCCTTTTTATTAAATCGGCAAAGTACCAAAAAAATTCCAAAGAATTAATGACATCCATTAAGCCTGAACTAGATGTACTTACTGCTAAATATAAGAATAGTAATGATGAATCTGAAAAAATAATGGTTCAACATAAAATTCAAGAATTAACTTCAGATTCATTGAAAAGTTCTTTATTGGGTTGTTTACCGATTATCGTTCAATTACCTGTAATATTTTCATTGTACTATGCGATTAAGTTAGATACGGTGATCGCAAGTGAAAATTTCCTTTGGATGAATTTGGGTACAGTAGATATTGGCATTTCAATGATTGCTTGTTTAATCTATTTCATTCAAAGTTGTCTCTCATTAGATAAAAGCCAACCAATGAATCTGAAGATTATGGTGTTCATTAATCCAATCATGATCCTAATTTTTAGTTTGTTTAATCCAGCGATTATTCCAATATATTGGACTGTCAGTGCTTTATTACTAACGGTTCAACAATTGATTATTAAAAAATGGTATAGATAGAACGAGAAAGTCCTCTCTTTATTAAGGGAGGATTTTTAATTTCTCTAATTAACTTTAGTGTATGTGCTCTAGTTGACTTCTATCTTGAAAAAACAACGGTATTCATCCTATAATAAAAAGGTTATAGTAAAAGATTAAAAAGGAGCGTCCGTTATGGCGAACGAAGTAAGATCGCAAGTGAACATTAAGCTCATTTCTAAGATTCGTCCAAGTGATGGAGAGTCTGAAAGTTATGAAATGTGGCTCAAAGGGCAGCTACTTGAAAAAGCAGGAAGCTTGTATTTGAAATATGATGAGGTGCAGGAGGATAAAACCATCCGCACTACTATGAAGTTAGGTCATGAGAAGGCACTAATTATGCGTGCTGGAGCTGTCAATATGCGGTTACCATTGAACATAATTGAACAACAAAAGGGGCATTATGAAAGTGAGTTTGGCTCCATGCCACTCGTTATAGACACACAAAAAATGACGTTTACGAAACAGGCAGTAAGCGGAGATTTCCATGTACAGTACGACTTACTAATGGGTGGGCAATCCGTTGGCAATTATACATTAGATATTACATTTACGGAGGTACAATGATGAACGCAGTAGAACAAGTACAACAAGCTATTAGAGCAGCGTTAGCTCAAGCCGTTGAAAAAGCAGGCTTAGTTGAGGCTGACACAGAATTAACGATTCACTTGGAAACACCAAAGGATAAGACAAATGGTGACTATGCAACAAACATTGCAATGCAATTAACGAAAGTAGCTAAGAAGCCGCCTCGTGCTATCGCGGAAGCTATTTTAGAAAACCTGGATACAACAGGAACAGATATTGAAAAGATTGATATTGCTGGTCCTGGTTTCATGAATATCACAGTACGTAAAGATTTCCTAACAGGGGTAGTTACACAGGTTCTTGAGCAAGGTGCTAACTATGGTCGTTCAAATACAGGTGCAGGCGAGAGAATTCAAGTAGAGTTTGTTTCTGCGAATCCTACAGGAGACCTCCATTTAGGGCATGCACGCGGCGCATCTGTCGGAGATTCGCTGTGTAATGTGTTAGATATGGCTGGTTATAGTGTCTCTCGTGAATACTATATTAATGATGCAGGAAACCAAATTAATAACCTAGCTTACTCATTAGAAGCACGTTATAAGCAAGCCTTAGGATTGGATGCTGAAATGCCAGAGGACGGCTACCATGGCCCAGATATTATTGAAATTGCTGGTAAGCTAGCGAAAGAGCATGGTGATGCAATATTAGCAAAATCAGATGAAGACCGTTTTGCATTCTTCCGTCAGCATGGTTTAGCGTTAGAATTAGATAAATTAAAAACAGACCTAGCAAACTTCCGTGTAAACTTTGATGTCTGGTATTCTGAGACGTCTCTATATGAAAACGGGAAAATCGAAGTAGCATTAGATAAATTAAAAACAAATGGTCATGTGTTTGAAGAGGATGGTGCCACTTGGTTCCGCTCCACAACATTTGGTGATGATAAAGACCGTGTGTTAATTAAAAACGATGGTTCGTTCACATATTTAACGCCAGATATTGCTTACCATGAGGATAAAATTGTCCGTGGCTTTGATAAATTAATCAATATTTGGGGAGCTGACCACCACGGTTATATTCCTCGTATGAAAGCAGCAATTCAAGCACTAGGCTATGATCGTGATACATTAGAAGTAGCAGTTATTCAAATGGTTCAGCTTTATAAAAACGGTGAAAAATTTAAAATGTCTAAACGTACAGGGAATGCAGTAACAATGCGGGAGCTTGTAGAAGAAGTTGGCCTAGATGCAGTTCGTTACTTCTTTGTGAAGACAGCAGGCGATTCTCATATGGACTTTGACCTTGACCTTGCAGTATCACAATCCAATGAAAACCCAGTGTACTATGCACAATATGCGCATGCACGTATTTCATCAATCTTACGTTCAGCAAATGAACAAGGTTTTGCTGCTTCAACAGAAAATCTTAACCTGCTTACAGCTGAAAAAGAGATTGATTTACTGAAAAAAATAGGCGATTTCCCGCAAGTGGTAGCTGAAGCGGCGAAGCACCGTACACCACATCGTATCGCAAATTATATTCAAGAAACAGCAGCTACTTTCCATAGTTTCTATAATGCAGAAAAAGTATTAGATGCTTCAAACAAAGAGTTAACAGAAGCTCGCTTAGCATTAATTACTGCTGTTCGTACAACAATTGCCAATGCGCTACGCTTAATCGGCGTATCAGCACCAGAAAAAATGTAATAATTAATTTTAGCCCCTAACATGAAATGTGTTAGGGGCTTTTTAAATGGATAGAGCGGAAAATGAACGATGAAATTTTAAAAGTGACGGTTAGAAGTATGAAGGCAACGGATAGGTACTGAGATTTTCTTTTTCAAACCTAATTTTTCTGTTAATTTAGAAAATTTTGTTGAAGTTTACGTTAACGTCAATGGTATACTGTTGCCAATTAGGGAGGGGGAGACGGTTTTGAAGACGATTCAGGAGGTGGCTAAGGAGTTTGATGTGTCTACACGCACAATTCGTTATTATGAGGAGCTTGGACTTCTTTGTCCCCAACGTTCTTCTACCAATCAACGAACCTTTTCGAAAAAAGAATTAGCGAAGCTCAAGCTTATTTTCAGGGGGAAACGTTACGGCTTTTCACTGGAAGAAATCAAGGAAATGATTTTACTTTTTGATTTTGATCGCTCAGGGATTCAACAGTTGGAGCGAACAGTTGAATACGGGGAGCAAAAAATTCAAGAGATTGATAGTAAAATAGCTGAGCTTACGCAAATGAGAAATGAATTACAACAAATGCATGGCATGTTTAATGAAAAATTAACGACTTTAAAGGGAGAGATGCACGATGAATAGTTCCAATTTATTAGCACGTAATGCCCGTAAGTATCCGAAAAAAGAAGCCGTTATTTGTCATGGCAGAAGAATAACCTATCATGATTTAGATGAGCAAGTGTCCCGTTTTAGTCATGCTTTGCTAGAGCAGGGGGTAAGGCAGGGAGATAAGGTTCTGATTTTTATGCCTAACGTTGTGGAGTTTGTTGTTAGCTATTTTGCTATTCAGCGTATTGGCGCTATTGTCGTTCCAGTCAATGCTAAATTTACATTACAGGAAGTAGAATATGTGGCGCAACATGCTGAAGCGAAGGCGATTATTGTTCATGAAGCCATTTTTGCAACAGTCGAGCATATAGTAATCCCGTTAAAAATTAAAACAGGACAACAAATAACAGGCTGGCTTCATTATGAAACAATGATTCAAAATGCCAGTGCACAAATGATTGATTGCCAGTTGCATGAGGATGATGCTTCGACTATTTTGTACACATCAGGGACGACTGGGAAACCAAAGGGCGTGTTGTTTAGCTATCGCAATATTATAACGGTGGCACAAATGATTGCAGTTGAAATGGAAGTCAAGCCTGAAAGCCGTATCTTGCTGATGATGCCATTAACCCATTCGGCCCCATTGCATTTATTTTTAATGGCAGGTGTACTTGTAGGCTCTACGATTGTGTTAACACCAACTTTTACACCAGACTTATTTATTGATTCCATTGAACAGGAAATAACGACCCATTTCTTTGGAGCACCTGTTGCATATTTATTAACAGCACAGATGCCAAGATTGCAATCAGCCGATTTGTCCTCCATGAAGTGGTGGGTATACGGTGGAGCACCTTTATCCGAAAGCGAAGTTCGTTTCATTCAACAGGCATTCCGCACAAATAATTTAACATGTGTTTATGGATTAACAGAGGCGGGGCCAAGTGGATCATTGCTATTTGGCAAGGAGCATGAAGCAAAGGCCGGGAGTATTGGTCAGCGTGCGCCTTTAGGTACAGAGATACGTATTGTTAACGACAATGGCGAAGATGTACTAGCAGGAGAAGTGGGGGAAATCGTTTTATTAGGAGAGGGCAATATGCTGGGGTACTACAGGGATGAAGTGGCAACTAATGCGGCCTTTATAGACGGCTGGTTAAAAACAGGAGATCTAGCTCGAAAGGATGAAGACGGCTTTATTTGGATTGTTGATCGAAAAAAAGATGTGATTATTTCGGGTGGTGTCAATATTTATCCAAAAGAAATTGAAGATTGCATTTTAAGCTTTGAGGGGATATTTGAAGTGGCAGTGATTGGTGTTCCACATCCACAGTGGGGAGAGACAGTGAAGGCTATTTATTCTGCTAAACAGGATATTGATGAAGATGCTCTAAAAGATTATTTAGAGGGGCAGCTTGCTAAGTATAAAATACCGCGTATTTTCGAAAAAATGGAAGCGCTACCACGTAATGCGTCAGGCAAAATTTTAAAACAATCCTTGAAGGGACAAGAGGTGAGATAGCATGAAGGTTTTACAACAAGAAGTATCACGCACAACCAATTTCTTTACAGATGATGAAACGCTTCAAAAAGTGTTGGAAATGATGTTGGATAAAGAGTTTTCATCTTATGCGCATCGAGAATTGACGGACTTTGGTGAGCTATGTGCTGGTGCTATAGACGTGAGGGCGAAACATACCGATCGACAAGGGGAGCCCCGCCTTCAAAGATATAATGCTTATGGCGAAGAGGTCTCAGAGGTGTGGGTCAATGATGGCTACAAAAAAACAATCGAGGAGACCTATAATACAGGCATTGTTGGTTATGTGCATAAGGATATTCCTCAACTAGGTCACAAAGGGAATTATGTCTATAGTTTTGCGCAAGGTTATTTACTGTCACATGCGGAGCCCGGTTTTTATTGCCCTGTGACGTTAACGATGGCCACTGCCTATTTATTAGACCATTATGCAGAGGAAGAAGTTAAGCAGCGCTTCTTACCGCATGTTTGTGCAACAGGCGATATGGAGCTATATGAGGGAGCGACATTTTTAACGGAACGACAAGGAGGCTCAGATGTTGGTGCGAATATAGTAGAAGCAAAACTGGTGGGGAATGAATACCGCCTCTATGGTGAAAAGTATTTCGCCTCCAATGCAGGGATGTGTGGGGTTGCAATGGTATTGGCACGAATAGAGGGTGCACAAGTAGGCTCTAAAGGATTAACTTTATTTGCAGTTCCATGGCGTAATGAAGATGGATCGGCTAATCATCTTCGGATTCGACGACTAAAAGATAAATTAGGTGTGAAAGCAGTTCCATCTGGTGAGGTAGAGTTTAATGGGGCACTAGCTTATGTGGTTGGTGAACAAAATAAAGGAATCTATTATATGCTGGAGGCGCTTAATTTATCAAGAATTTGTAATGCAGTGGCATCCATTGGTATTATGCGCCGTGGCTTCTTAGAGGCGAAGCATTATGTGTCAAATCGCTATGCCTTTGGTAAACCTTTAACTCAATTCCCAATGATCCAGGATACATTAGGTAAATTTGCAGCTAAGCTACATGTAGAAGTAGCCACAATTTTTGATCTTATTCAATTATACGATAAAGTGACGAGTGGTCAGGGGACACAACAAGATATTATAATGAATCGTTTGTATATTGCGATTATGAAAAAAGAAACGGCGGAGCAGGCGGTCCATTATGCAAGTGAAGCAATAGAGTTGCATGGCGGTAATGGTTATATTGAAGACTTTGTGACACCGCGCTTACTGAGAGATGCACAAGTATTGACGGTATGGGAGGGCACGGCTAATATACTAGCCTTGGAGCTTATTCGCTTAGTTGATAAATTCCGTGCGCATGAGTTGTTTGTTCAAGAGATGAAGGATCGGTTAGAAAGTTTAACAGACAATCCATTCGTGCGAATCGTTCAAGATCAATTAACTAAACTAGCGGCATCATTACAAACTTTTAGTGCTTTAGATGAAGCAACAAAAACGTTTGAAGCAAAAGATGTTGCGAAAAAAATGGCTCAACTATATGAAAGTGTTATAGCCGTTGAATGGGCACAAAGATTTGGTGGGAAATATGAAAAACTAGCGGATGTTTATTTAGAGCAAACATGGTCATTGCGATCGATGGGTGCTCCAATGAAAACTGTACAGTATTATTCCGAAATTGTATAACAACCTTAGGAGTCGTCTTGAATGGAGGCGACTTCTTTTGTTTTCATGTATAATAAAATCAACTGAATATTATAAAGGTTCTTTACTTACGTAAAGTGAAAAGGGAAATCGGTGTAATTCCGATGCGGTCCCGCCACTGTATGTGTGAGTTTTTTCAAATAATGCCACTGAAGATTTCGGGAAGGTCTGAAAAAACGTAATGAGCACAAGCCAGGAGACCTGCCTTTATAGCATAGACATGACAGCCTACGAGGATAGGATGGTGGATTTTGTATCAGTTTTTTTGGTGCGATTTTGACCCCTCATCATTCGAAGATGAGGGGTCTTATTTTTATGGAAGAATACTTCTAACACATGAACGCACAAATCAACGAAGGAGGATTCACATGAAGAAATTTTGGAAAATAGGGGTATCAGCATTTTTAACGATAGGGTTGCTAGCAGCTTGTGGACAAGAGGCACAAAAAGACAATTCCACAACTACAGAGGAGCAAACACAACAAGAAACATCTAAGGCAGAAGAAGCAACATTCCCAATGACTATAACTGATGCTATTGGGAAGGATATTACACTAGAGGCTCCTCCTGAGAAAATAGTGTCACTTATTCCAAGTAACACAGAAATATTGTTTGGCCTAGGTTTAAAGGATGAAATAGTAGGGGTTACAGACAACGACGATTATCCACAAGAGGTAGCTGAAAAGGATAAGGTTGGTGGCATGGAGTACAATATTGAACAAATTATTGCCTTAAAGCCAGATATCGTTTTTGCACATGAATCAAGCATGTCTCTTTCGGAATCAGCCATAGCACAGCTAGAATCGGCGGGCGTGAAAGTATTTGTTGTAAAAAATGCCCAAGATTTTAATGAAATTTATACAACGATTGAACAGCTTGGGCGTGCCACAGGGAAATTACCAGAAGCTGAAAAAATTATTGCTGACATGAAGGCGAAAGTGGAAGAGGTTCAGGGGAAAGTGAAAGACGTAGAACCTAAGAACGTTTTTGTAGAAGCCTCTGATGAACCTAATATCTATACAGCTGGTCAAGGCACATTTATGAACGCAATGCTGGAGATGATCCATGCAAAAAATGTAGCAGCAGACGGTGATAATTGGTATGAAATTGGTGCAGAACAAATTATCACAAAAAATCCAGATGTCATCGTGGTGACATATAATTATGTACCTGATATTTTAACAAAAATACCAAAGCGTGCTGGTTTCGACACAATGAATGCAGTGAAAAATAATGCCATTGTGCAAGTAGATGAAAGCACAACAAGCCGTCAGGGACCACGTTTAGCGGATGGTCTTGAGGAATTAGCAAAAGCCATCTACCCAGAGGTATTTAAGTGAAAAAAGTAGTAACAGCCTATGTATTAACATGTGCGCTTCTTATCATTAGCATCTGGTGTGGCGTAGCTATAGGCTCAGTTCATATTCCATTAGAAGTATTGTGGAATCAGGCAGTTGATGAAACAGCCGCCAATATCTTTTGGAAAATTCGCTTGCCCCGTGTGCTCTTAGCGGGGCTAGTAGGTGCATCTCTGGCTATTGCGGGAGCAGCTTTCCAAGGTCTATTAAAAAATCCACTAGCAGATCCATATACGCTAGGTGTTTCATCGGGTGCTTCTGTAGGTGCAGTCATGACAATATTTTTTAATATCTCTATACCTGTTGTAGGTTTGTATGCCTTACCAACTTTTAGCATGGTAGGCGCAATCATCACGATGGTTGTTGTCATGAGCTTTGCTAGGATAGTAGACCGGTCTTTAAAAATGGAAACACTCATTTTGACTGGCGTTATTTTTAGTTCATTTTTAGGTTCGCTAATTTCTTTAATGATTGCCTTATCCGGTGAGGAGCTACGCCAAGTAATTGGCTGGCTACTCGGTTCGGTGTCTATGCGTGGTTGGCCTTATGTCCAAATGATTATCCCATTTGTCATTGTTGGCTCGCTTATGATATGGACACAGAGACGAGAGCTCAATGTTTTGTTATATGGGGAAGAAAGGGCGAAGCATTTAGGTGTCAATGTCAAGCGCAGTAAGTATTTGATTTTAGCAGGTGGATCTATGCTAACGGGGGCAGCTGTAGCTGTTTCAGGTACAATTGGCTTTGTAGGGTTGGTTGTACCACATATGACAAGAATGATTTGGGGTTCTGATCACCGCCATTTACTGCCATTATCTTTTTTGAATGGCGCAACATTACTTATAATTTGTGATTTAGTAGCAAGAACAATCATCTTGCCAAGGGAACTGCCGATTGGTGTAATTACTGCATTTATAGGCGCGCCTGTTTTTTCCTATATTTTTTATAAGCAACGTAGAGGCAAGGGGGTACGGGCGTGATTGTTGTTGAACATCTATCAGGTGGTTATGAAGACGTACCGATTGTCAAGGATATAAGTTTTACTGTTAAAAAAGGAAAGATACTTGGTATTTTAGGGCCTAATGGCAGCGGGAAATCTACATTACTCAAGGTAATGAGTGGGATCCTACCAGCAACTACTGGCACGATTGCAATTGATGGACAAAATATCCTTTCCTACAATGCTCGTGCTTTGGCAAAAAAGATGGCTGTTTTACCACAGCTTCATGCGAATGCTTTCTCAAATACTGTAAGGGAAGCTGTTTCACTTGGTCGTTATCCGCATCAAACAGGTTTTTTTTCAAGCTGGTCTGAGCGTGATGAACAGGCAGTCCAACACGCAATGTTACAAACAGGCGTAAAACGTTATGAGCATACGCCAATGGAATTTTTATCGGGTGGCGAACAGCAAAGAGTTTTTGTAGCACAGGCACTTGCTCAAACTGCAGAAGTTTTATTGCTAGATGAGCCAACAAATCATTTAGACATTGCCCATCAACGTCAAATTTTAGATATGGTACGGAAGGAAGCAGTGGAGTGTGGTTTAACAGTGGTGATGGTATTACATGATATGAATTTAGCTTCTCTCTATTGTGATGAATTATTACTCATGGAAAGCGGACAAATGAGAGCTTTTGGGGCACCTCATGAGGTATTAATTGCTTCTCAAATTGAAGAAATTTATCAAGCTCGAGTGGCTACATATGCTCATCCAGAAATTCCTAAACCACAAATTACGATGATGCCTGCAGCAATCGACTATCAGCAGCGAGCTGTCATAAAAAAAGAACATTTCATGATAACGGAACACTTTATTCAACTTCAATCAGAGATTCCTTTAAAAACGGTATCCTCTGCTGTCCATAACCCTGGTATTGGATGGCATAATTGTTTATTAAATCGCTCTGTGCCTGGTGATTATGTGATCAGTGATGTCAAGAGAGAAGTCAATGAGTTTTTGCAAAGAGGGGATTTTTCGCCTACGAATACTGTTGTCATGTTGACAGCAGTGCCAACAGCTCTTGTAGCAATCAATGAATTTTATGCACCTTTTGGCAGTGTGATAGTAGCTGTTACAGCTGGAGTGGGCAATGCGGTCGATGTATCACGTGTGCACGAAAGGCAAGATGAACCATATATTGGTACTATTAATACGTGGGTAATTATCAATGGCTGTTTATCGGATGAAGCATTTTTTCAGGCCATGATGACAGCTACAGAGGCAAAAACGAAAGCTTTACAATCAGAAAATATCCGTGATGAGCGAAGTGGAACTATTGCTACAGGTACTGCTACAGATAGTCTTTTAATTGCAGCAACTCAAAAGGGGAAAGAAATGTTGTATGGTGGTCCCATTACGGAAGTTGGTAAAATGATTGCGAAGGGTGTTTTTGAAACTACGGTTCAAGCTATTAGGAATTATAAAAATCAATTTTAGGAGATGAGAGAGATGAAGCTTTATACAAAAACAGGGGATACGGGTAAAACGAGTCTTATAGGAGGACGCGTTGATAAAGATAGTTTACGTGTTGAGACATATGGGGCTATTGATGAATTAAATTCTTTTATTGGGAAAGCTGTAAGTGAATTAGATCAAGCGCTTTTCAAGGATATTTTAACGGATCTAGAAACGATTCAACATGAGCTGTTCGATGCCGGCGGTGATCTTGCAAACGTGATGAAAGAACGGCATTATAAGCTAACAGAACAACCGATTGAGGTGCTGGAAGCTCGTATTGATGCACTGTCGGATGAAGCGCCACCATTACAACGTTTTATTTTGCCAGGAGGAGCACCAGCAGCCGCCACTTTACACATTGCTCGCACTGTTGCACGTCGAGCAGAACGTGAAATGGTGACACTTATGAAAGAGGTTGAAGATGTGCCAAAGGTTGTACAAAAATATTTAAATCGATTATCAGATTATTTATTTGCAGCTGCACGCGTTGTGAATGCTCGATTAAATGTAGCAGATGTTGAATATATTCGTAGTGGTAATGTCTTTAAAAAATAAAAATTTAGTTTTCTATGGAAAGTAAAAAATGCTACTTTGAAAAAATTCAGGGTGGCTTTTTTTCTTGTAAAATGTAAGAATATAAAATTATCAGAAATATTTCCGTTTTATGTTGACTGAATGCTCACTCATTTATTAGAATAGGAATATAATGATAAAGTGACGCACATTTTTGTATGAGCTAGCAAATTTACCACAAAGAGAGAAAATTACGACAAACTAAAGGGGGGACCAACCATGAGTCCATTATTAATTGCTAACATTGTCTTAACAGTCGTGGTTGTACTTTATGCAGTAGGATTGTTCTTCTATCTGTTGAAAACACGCTATAAGTATGTGCAGTTGGGGAAAAAGGTTGAGTTTGATGAAAGTGTTAAAGAACGACTTCGCTATATTATGGTCAATGTATTTGGTCAAAATAAGCTATTAAAAGATCCAAAGAGTGGTTTAATTCACGTTATGTTTTTCTATGGATTTTTAATGGTGCAGCTAGGGGCCATTGATTTAATTTGGAAAGGATTAGCGCCAGGTTCACATCTACCACTAGGTATTTTCTATGGTGTCTTTACATTCTTCCAGGAACTTGTAGTTTTAATGATTTTGATAGCGGTTGTGTGGGCCTTTTACCGACGCTATGTTGAAAAGCTAGTACGTTTAAAACGTGGGTGGAAAAACGGTCTTGTATTAATTTTCATTGGTGGCTTAATGGTATCGACGTTAATCGCTAATGGTATGGGTTTAATTTGGCATGGTGAGGGATTAACATATACGGAGCCAGTTGCTTCAAGTATTGCTGCTATTCTTGGCTTCTTACCTGCATCGGTAGCTGCTGGTGTATTTTATGTCATGTGGTGGGCCCATTTATTAATTCTTTTAACATTCCTTGTGTATGTACCACAATCCAAACATTTCCATTTAATTGTAAGTCCGATTAATGTTTACATGAATCGCTTAGACCGTACAGGGACATTGACACCAATTGATTTTGAAGCTTTAGAAGAGGCCGGAGAAAATGCGGAAAGTGAAGAGGATATGCCTTCTATTGGGGTGGGACGCATACAGGACTTCACACAAAAGCAAATGCTTGATCTGTATTCTTGTGTAGAATGTGGACGCTGTACAAATATGTGTCCAGCAACAGGGACAGGAAAAATGCTGTCTCCTATGGATTTAATCGTGAAATTACGAGATCATTTAACATTTACAGGTGCTGTTGAAACAAAGCAAAAGCCTTGGGTGCCTTATCAATTCTTTGCTAATACAAAGGGTAATAAGCTTGCTATGGCAGCTGGTGCTGAAGGGGCTGTGATTGAAGATATCTACAGTCCATCTTTAATCGGTGATGTGATTACGGAGGAAGAGATTTGGGCATGTACGACTTGTCGTAACTGTGAGGATCAATGCCCTGTAATGAACGAGCATGTTGATAAAATAATTGACCTACGTCGTTATTTAACAATGACAGAGGGGAAAGTAAATCCTGATGCGCAACGTGCTATGACGAATATCGAGAGACAAGGAAATCCTTGGGGCTTAAATCGTAAAGAAAAAGAAAATTGGCGTGATCTAGATCCAACGATCCAAATTCCTACCGTAAAAGAGTTGAAAAAGTCTGGCGAGGAAATGGAATATCTATTCTGGGTTGGTTCAATGGGCGCATTTGATAACCGCTCTCAAAAAATTGCTTTAGCATTCTGTCGTCTATTAAACGAAGCTGGTGTAAAGTTTGCAATCTTAGGAAATAAAGAGAAGAACTCTGGGGACACACCTCGTCGTTTAGGAAATGAATTCTTGTTCCAAGAACTAGCTACGGCAAATATTGATGAGTTTGTTAAAAATGATGTGAAAAAAATTGTTACAATTGATCCTCATGCATACAATATCTTTAAAAATGAATACCAAGATTTTGGTTGGAAAGGCGAAGTATATCATCATACTGAATTATTAAATCAGTTAATTGAAGAGAACCGTCTAGCATTAAATTACGAGGTTCATGAAACAATTGTTTTCCATGATTCATGTTACTTAGGTCGTTACAATGATGTCTATGATGCGCCGCGAGAAATTCTACGTGGTATTCCTGGCGTGAAGTTAGTCGAAATGGAACGTAATCGCGAATCAGCAATGTGCTGTGGTGCAGGTGGCGGTCTCATGTGGATGGAAGAGCATGTCGGCAATCGCATTAACGTAGCTCGGACAGAACAGGCATTAGCAACCAATGCTTCAGTTATTTCATCTGGTTGTCCATACTGCTTAACAATGCTGGAGGATGGTACAAAGGCAAAAGAAGTAGAAGATTCCATTGGAACATTCGATGTTGCAGAGTTATTAGAGCGTTCAGTGTTTGGGGAAAAAATAAAAGCGGGTGACAACTCTTCTGAAGAAGCAGTAGAAGAAACACTTGAAGAAGTAGTCGTGTCAGTAGAAAATATGAATCAAAACGAGAATACTGAAATAAGCGCAGAAAAATGATTATTATTGTAGAAATATTTTAGTTATCTGAAAAATATAAATTGCACAATAAAAAATTGTTTTGTAGAATAAGATTAAATGGAAATGGGAGTTGAAATGAAAACTCCCATTTTTCATCGATAGAAGTCGAGCGAGCGTTCAGTCAATAAAATGCTCTACTACTTCATCGAGAACGTAAAACAAAAGGGGTGTTTTACTTGAATAGAGCTGTAATTTTAGCAGGAGCAAGAACGGCATTTGGTAAATTTGGTGGTTCATTATCAGCATTACATGCAAGTGATTTAGGTGCCATTGCTATTAAGGGTGCATTAGAGAAAGCCAATATTGGCTTTGATGATGTCAATGAGGTAATTTTAGGCTCGGTTTTACAAGGGGGACAGGGGCAAATTCCTTCTCGACAGGCTGCAATAAAAGCTGATTTGCCAATAGGGGTAAAAACAGAAACAATCAATAAAGTTTGTGCGTCAGGGATGCGTGCAGTGACATTGGCAGATCAACTGATTCGGTTAGGGGACGAAGAAGTTATTGTTGCTGGTGGAATGGAGTCCATGTCCAATGCACCATATTATCTGTTAAATGGTCGAACAGGCTTACGAATGGGTGATTCAACAATGGTTGATGGCATGCTTTATGATGGATTAACATGTGCCTTTAATCCAGCAAAACCACATATGGGTACCTATGGTAATTTAACAGCTAAAGAATTCTCACTAAGTCGTGAGGAGCAGGACGCTTGGTCAGTTCGTAGCCATGAACGAGCACTAGCAGCGATTGACAATGGATATTTTGCAGAAGAAATCGTTCCTGTGGAGATTCCACAACGAAAAGGTGAGCCACTTGTTGTCGATACAGATGAAGCGCCAAGAGCAGGTACATCTTTAGAAGTACTGGCAAACCTTAAACCAGCCTTTGATAAGGACGGTACCATTACAGCAGGTAATGCACCTGGTGTAAACGACGGTGCATGTGCACTCGTAATAATGAACGAGGAACGCGCGACACGTGAGGGTAGAGAGCCATTGGCAATTATTATAGGCCATGAAGAGCTTGCGATTGAGCCAGAAAATTTCCCGCAAACGCCAGGTCTAGTCATTAATAAGCTATTGAAAAAGACTAACAAATCATTAGTAGATATTGATTTGATTGAAATTAATGAAGCCTTTGCTGCAGTCGCTTTAGTGAGTAAGCAATTAGCAGATCTAGATGCAGAAAAGATTAATGTTAATGGCGGTGCAGTTGCTCTAGGACATCCAATTGGTGCCTCTGGTGCACGTATTATTTTAACGCTTGCACACGAACTAAAGCGTAGAGGCGGTGGCATCGGCATTGCAGCTATTTGTTCAGGTGGTGGGCAAGGCGATGCAATTATGATTGAAGTACCGAAAACAGGGGGACTGAACTGATGGGAATTCAAAAGGTAATGGTCATTGGCGCAGGGCAAATGGGCTCTGGCATTGCGCAGGTTTGCGCACAAGCAGGCTTAGAAGTGAAATTGAATGACATTAAACAAGAGTTTTACGAACGTGGAATAGGGGGTATTACGAATAACTTATCACGTGATGTTGAAAAGGGTCGTAAAACAGAAGATGAAAAAACTGCAATTTTAGGCCGCATCACTATGTCGCTAGATTTACAAGATGCTAGTGATGTAGATATTATCATTGAAGCAGCTGTAGAAAATATGGAAGTGAAGCAAACCATTTTTAAACAACTCGATACTATTGCACAGGCACATGCAATTTTAGCTACAAATACATCTTCACTGCCTATTACAGAAATTGCTGCTGTAACAAATCGACCAGAGCAAGTCATTGGCATGCATTTTATGAATCCGGTGCCTGTCATGAAGCTTGTAGAAATTATTCGAGGTTTAGCAACAACGGATGAAGTGTACAAAGCGGTAGAAGAGATGACTGTCAAATTATCGAAAACACCAGTTGAGGTTAATGACTTCCCAGGATTTATTTCAAACCGAATTTTACTGCCTATGATCAATGAAGCAATTTATGCTTTATACGAAGGAGTAGCGTCGAAAGAAGCGATTGACGATGTCATGAAGCTTGGTATGAACCATCCGATGGGGCCGTTAACATTGGCGGACTTTATTGGCTTAGATACTTGTCTCTCTATTATGGAGATTTTACATGAAGGTTTAGGAGATAGTAAATATCGACCTTGTCCACTGCTTCGTAAATATGTAGCAGCTGGTTGGCTAGGGAAAAAATCAGGAAGAGGTTTTTACGTTTACGAGTAATCCTATGGGGATGGGGTTATCGAGATGCAAAAGGACAACTTAGAGGGGTGACATAATAGATGCATTTACAGTTTACAGATGAACAAATTATGATGCGCGATATGGTTCGTAATTTTGCCCAGGAAAAAATTCAACCATGGGTAGAGCGAATGGAAGCAGGGGAGTTCCCACGTGAGCTACTTCAGCAAATGGGTGAACTTGGCTTAATGGGTATCACAACACCTGAAGAGCTTGGTGGCTCTGGCATGGATTTTACATCGTATATTATTGCGATTAATGAATTATCGAAAGTAAGTGCTGTAATGGGTGTTATTTTATCAGTGCACACTTCGGTTGGAACAAATCCAATCATTTACTTTGGGAATGAAGAACAAAAGAAACGTTATGTGCCTAAACTTGCAGCGGGTGAATATTTAGGGGCCTTTTGTTTAACAGAACCTGGTGCCGGTTCAGATGCAGGATCGCTTCAATCAAAAGCGGTGCGAGATGGTGAAGAATATGTCATCAATGGCTCCAAAGTATTTATTACAAATGGTGGAGAGGCTGATGTATATATTGTATTCGCATCAACGAATACAGCTGAAAAAACACGAGGTATTTCTGCTTTTATCGTTGAAAAGGGAACGCCTGGTTTAATCATTGGAAAAGACGAACATAAAATGGGCTTACATGGTTCACGTACTGTTCAACTAACATTCGATAATTGTCGAATTCCAGCCAGCAACCTTTTAGGGGAAGAAGGGGAAGGCTTCAAAATAGCGATGGCCAACTTAGATGTTGGACGCATTGGTATTGCGGCACAGGCTTTAGGAATTGCTGAAGCAGCCCTTGAGGCAGCTACTTCATATGCTAAAGAACGTATTCAATTCGGCAAATCGATTGTTACACAACAAGGAGTTGGTTTTAAGCTAGCTGACATGGCAACAGCAGTGGAATCGTCAAAACTGCTAGTCTACCATGCAGCAGATCTACGTGCGAAAGGTTTACCATGCGGCGCAGAAGCTTCAATGGCGAAGCTATTTGCATCACGAACAGCTGTACAAACAGCAATAGAAGCCGTTCAAGTGTTTGGTGGCTATGGCTATACAGAAGATTACCCAGTAGAGCGGTATTTCCGCGATGCCAAGGTAACAGAAATATATGAAGGAACAAGTGAAATTCAAAGACTAGTTATTAGTAAACATTTACTGAAATAAAACCTCGTGTAAGGTTATTGTATGTAGCTATGGGGATGGCTTAAATTTGTAGGTTACTACATAAAGCGAGTAAACTGCTCTAAAGAGGGTGGAAATCGTCCATTAAAGTGTGAGAACCACTTTACAAAGCGCTAAAACCACTCAAATTAACCTACAATTACACAGAACAGAGTCTAATAAAAAGGGGAAATGGACAATGAACTTTCAGTTAACAGAAGAGCATGAACAATTACGTGAAATGATTCGAGATTTCGCTATTAATGAAGTGGCTCCAACAGCGGCAGAACGTGACGAAAATGAAGAATTTGACCGTGGGATTTTCGATAAAATGGCGGAGCTTGGATTAACAGGTATTCCATGGCCAGAGGAATATGGTGGTGCTGGATTTGATTATCTTGCATATGTCATTGCTGTTGAGGAATTATCACGTGTATGTGCATCAACAGGGGTAACGTTATCTGCGCACACATCACTAGCAGGCTGGCCGCTTTATAAGTTCGGTTCAGAAGAACAGAAACAAAAGTACCTTCGTCCAATGGCTGAAGGAAAGCATATTGGTGCTTACGGTTTAACAGAACCAGGATCAGGTTCAGATGCGGGTGGCATGAAAACTTACGCAAAACGTGATGGCGATGATTATATTTTAAATGGCTCAAAAATCTTTATTACAAATGGTGGAGTAGCAGATACATATATTGTATTTGCAGTAACTGATCCTGAAGCAAAAAACGGTACGTCAGCATTTATCGTGGAAGCTGGATTTGAAGGTTTTTCTGTGGGTAAGAAAGAGAAAAAATTAGGAATTCGTTCATCACCTACTACAGAAATTATTTTCGAAAACTGTCGTGTTCCGAAAGAAAACCTGCTAGGAGCTGAAGGGGAAGGCTTTAAGATTGCGATGACGACACTAGATGGTGGGCGTAATGGCATTGCGGCTCAAGCTGTAGGAATTGCACAAGGAGCACTTGATGCAGCAGTTGACTATGCGAAAGAACGTGTACAATTTGGTAAACCAATCACTGCAAATCAAGGTGTATCCTTTAAATTAGCGGATATGGCAACTCAAATTGAGGCATCTCGACTTCTTACATACCAAGCTGCATGGTTAGAGTCTAATAACCTACCATATGGTAAGGCATCTGCAATGGCGAAATTAATGGCAGGCGATACTGCGATGAGTGTAACGACTGAGGCGGTTCAAGTATTTGGTGGTTATGGTTATACGAAAGATTATCCAGTAGAACGCTTTATGCGTGATGCGAAAATCACACAAATTTATGAAGGTACGCAAGAGATTCAACGTCTAGTTATCTCGCGTATGTTAACTAAATAATTGATGACAGAAAAAGATAAAAGGCCCCAAGTACAGTCAACTGTAAAAGATGAAAATTTAATCGCCATTCGTCGTGAGCAAATGATTCAGGGAGCTATTAAGTTATTCAAAGAAAAAGGCTTCCATCGGGCCACAACGAGAGAAATCGCAAAAGCTGCAGGTTTTAGTATCGGTACCTTATATGAGTACATCCGAACAAAAGAAGATGTTCTTTACCTCGTATGTGATAGTATCTATCATCATGCAATGGAGCGACTTTCAAGTTACGAGATTAAAGCAGGAACAATCGAAGAGTTGAAGGAAATGATTCGAGAATATTTCCTTCAAATTGATAGCATGGTTGATGAGCTAACAATCATGTATCAAGAAACAAAATCATTGTCAAAAGAAGCACAACGCTATGTCTTTAGTAAAGAGTTTGAAATGGTTGCTACGTTTGAAAGATTGCTGAAGCGCTGTGTACAGTCTGGTGAAATAACGATGACAGAAAAGCAAATCCATTTAGCAGCCAATAACTTAGTTGTTTCTGGACAAAGTTGGGCATTCCGCAAATGGGCATTACATCGTCAGCATTCAATTGATGAGTTTATTGACATGCAAATCACATTGTTCATTTCAGGCATAAAGGGGTTCTAATATTTCGTTAGGGGTTGTCGGTAATTGCATACAACGACATTGCAATTGCCGACTTTTTTCAATTCATTAAGGGGAGAAAGTGGGGATTTCATATGACAAAGGTAGAAGTATATCGTCCAAAAAATCACGTACGTTTTGTGACAGCATCGAGTCTTTTTGATGGACATGATGCTTCGGTCAATATTATGCGACGCATTTTGCAATCGAGCGGTGTAGAGGTAATTCATTTAGGTCATAACCGTTCAGTTGAAGAAGTCGTAAATGCTGCGATACAAGAGGATGCACAAGGTATTGCTGTTTCTTCTTATCAAGGTGGGCATATGGAATACTTTAAATATATGTATGATTTACTGCGTGAAAAAGGGGCACCACATATAAAAATTTATGGTGGTGGTGGTGGAGTTATTCTACCACGTGAAATAAAAGAGCTTCATTCTTACGGCATTGCAGGAATTTTCTCGCCTGAGGATGGCCGCGTTTTAGGGCTTCAGGGAATGATTAATGAGCAAATTAAAGGAACAGATTTTCCGACTGCTACAGGTAGCTATTTAGAGAAATTAGAGACTCTAACGACAGCGAATCCTGAAATGTTAGCGAACTTAATAACAGCTGCCGAGTCAAATGAAGATGAAGAAACGAAAAAAATGCTGGAGGAAGCACGGAAGTTTTCAAAAGGTACGCCTGTAATGGGAATTACCGGAACAGGTGGAGCAGGTAAATCTTCTTTAACCGATGAACTAATCCGTCGTTTCTTGAAAGAATTCCCAGATAAACGTGTGGCGATTCTTTCCGTCGATCCAACAAAGCAAAAAACCGGTGGGGCATTACTTGGGGATCGAATTCGTATGAATGCCATCTTTAACAACCGCGTCTATATGCGTAGCTTAGCAACACGAGGTTCTCGCACGGAATTATCCGCATCAATTGGTGACGTAATAGATGTAGTACGTGTAGCAGGCTATGATTTAATTATCGTAGAAACAAGTGGTATTGGTCAGGGCGATGCCGAAATTACAAAATATACCGATTTATCGATGTATGTCATGACAAGTGAATTCGGTGCACCAACACAACTAGAAAAAATTGACATGATTGATTTTGCAGATGTCATAGCTATCAATAAATTTGAGCGTAAAGGCTCTGAGGATGCGTTACGTCAGGTACAAAAACAATATCAACGTTCGCGAGAGCTATGGGATGACTCGCTTGATAATATGCCAGTTTATGGTACCATTGCTAGTCAATTTAATGACAAAGGAACTAATGCATTATTTGCAGCACTAGTTCAAATCATTAACCAAAAAACAGGTAGTAATTGGGAAACGAGCTATGAGCAATTTGCTAAAACGCAAAAGCAAGATGTAATTATTCCAAATGATCGTCGTTATTATTTACGGGAACTTACTGATACAGTTCGCGGTTATCATAAAAAAGCAGAACAGCAGGTGGCATTTGCTCGTCGTCTATTCCAATTAGAAGGTGCTATCGCTATGGTTAAAGAAAAAGCACCAGATGATGCACTTGTCGCATCGCTCAGTTCGTTAGCTGAAGGCGTTAGAGACGAATTAACAGCAGAATCCAAGCGTATATTAGACAATTGGCAAGCTTTAAAAGAAGCGTATGCTGGTGATGAATTTGTGACAAAAGTTCGTGATAAAGAGATTCGCACAATTTTAAAGACAACAAGTCTTTCTGGTACGAAAATTCCAAAGGTTGCATTGCCGAAGTTTGAGGACTACGGTGAAATTTTACGCTGGGTTTATAAAGAAAATGTCCCAGGAGAATTCCCGTATACAGCGGGTGTATTCCAATTCAAACGGGAAGGTGAAGATCCTAAACGCCAATTTGCTGGTGAAGGGACGCCAGAACGTACAAATAAACGCTTCCACTACTTATCTAAGGATGATGATGCGAAACGTTTATCCACTGCGTTTGATTCAGTAACATTATACGGGGAAGACCCAGATTACCGACCGGATATTTATGGTAAAGTTGGAGAATCGGGTGTATCTATTTGTACACTAGAAGATATGAAAAAACTGTATGCAGGCTTTGATTTATGTGCACCTTCCACGTCTGTATCTATGACAATAAATGGCCCAGCACCTATTATCTTGGCCATGTTCATGAATACAGCGATTGATCAGCAAATAAAATTACGTGAGCATGAGTTAGGACGTACTTTGACAGTTGAAGAATTTACAGAGACACGTGAGAAAACATTACAGGTTGTACGTGGAACCGTGCAAGCAGATATTCTGAAAGAAGATCAAGGGCAAAATACATGTATTTTTTCTACAGAATTTGCCTTACGTATGATGGGGGATATCCAACAATACTTTATCGACCATAAGGTGCGTAACTACTACTCCGTTTCAATTTCTGGCTATCATATTGCGGAGGCTGGAGCAAATCCAATTTCCCAATTAGCCTTCACATTAGCGAATGGTTTTACGTATGTAGAGTATTATTTAAGCCGTGGCATGAATATTAATGACTTCGCGCCTAACTTATCGTTCTTCTTCTCTAACGGGCTAGATCCAGAGTATACGGTAATCGGGCGAGTAGCTCGCCGTATTTGGGCGATTGTGATGCGTGATAAATATGGTGCAAATGAACGTGCCCAAAAGCTAAAATATCATATTCAAACATCAGGTCGTAGTCTACATGCACAGGAGATTGATTTTAATGATATTCGTACAACATTACAGGCATTGATGGCGCTACAGGATAATTGTAACTCCTTGCATACAAATGCCTATGATGAGGCGATTACTACGCCTACGGAGGAATCTGTACGCCGTGCAATGGCTATTCAAATGATTATTACGAAAGAGCATGGCTTAGCGAAAAACGAAAATCCGTTACAAGGTGCATTTATTGTGGAAGAACTGACAGATCTTGTAGAGGAAGCAGTCCTCGAGGAATTTGATCGCATCAATGATCGTGGTGGCGTGTTAGGGGCCATGGAAACACAATATCAACGAGGGAAAATTCAAGAGGAATCCATGCACTATGAAATGTTAAAACATTCAGGGGAGTTACCGATTATTGGTGTTAATACTTATTTGAACCCAAACCCGGCTTCAGATGCTGACATTGATAATATGGAAATTGCCCGTGCATCAACGGAAGAGAAGGAAACGCAAATCCACAATTTACAAGCATTTTGGAAGACGAATGAAAATGAGAGTGAAGCAGCAATTGCCCGATTACAAGAAGTAGCTGTTCACAATGGAAATATCTTTGCTGAATTAATGGAAACAGTGAAAGTGGCTAGTTTGGGTCAAATTACCAAAGCTTTATATGAAGTAGGTGGACAATACCGCCGTAATATGTAAACGAAGGTATACAATTCATCTAGTTTACTAACATTTTTTCTAATTTATGCAACAAGCTACTCTAGTTTCTAGTGTCTAGTCTTAGGATTAGGCACTTCTTTTTTTTTTCGTTATAATAGAAATGTAAAAAAAAGGGGAGGCGCGGTAGAGGATGAAATCAGTTATTCACTACATAATTATATTAGCTTTAGTATTGGGAGCCATTTTCCTGTATAATAAGCAAATTGGCGCTATTCCTTTACTACTATTATCTGTCTATTTGTTTTATCTTGGAATAAAAAAAATGCGTAATATAAAAAACAGTAATTGAAGCTAGCAAAGGGGCTAAAACTTTGTATATAATGGGTATTATGCTTATTGTATGGAAAGTACCTTTTGCGTGGCCATTTTTGCTGCGCTTGGAAAATAAAGCACCATGTAATTTTAAAACGTCCATTGTGATGAGGGAAAGGAAGTGCACGAATTGAATTTTCGTGAAATGACAAAGGAACAATTAACAGAAGAATCGTTAATTAACTTAGCTTATGCAATTTTAAATGAAAAACGTGCCTCAGTATCTTTTAATGATTTGTTAAAAATAATTCAAGAACTTGTGGGCTACAGTAATGAAGAGGTGAAATCCCGTCTACTACAATTTTACACAGACCTTAATGTAGATGGCCGCTTCTTATACAATCAAGAAACTGGCTGGGGCTTACGTGAATGGTTTAAAGTAGAGCAGATTGAGGAAGAAACAGCACCTTCTGTTAAGACTCAAAAGAAAAAATCTAAAGCTACTTCGGATGAAGATGAGGATCTTGAAGAAGATATCGATTTGGATGAAGAAGATATCGACTTCGATGAGGATTATGAAGAATTCGTGGAAGAAGAAGATATTGATGAAGAAGACGAAGATAAAGAAGATATTGATTTTGAAGAAGAAGAAGATTTAGAAGATATTGATGAAGAAATCGATGAAGAATTCATTGATGAAGAGGAAGAAGAGTTCGAAGAAGAAGAAGAGGAAGATATTTAAAACTGTACTCTTAGAATTTTCTTACTTTTAAGCTTGGTGTAAAAATTCTTGACTTCTATCACGGTTACGTTTAATCTTTTACTTGGGCTCCTTAAAAGAAGGAGAAAGACCGTGTATATAATACGCTCCCCCTGCAGACCTATGCAGGAGGAGCGTTTTTTTGTTGTTAACTTTATTCAGTCTAGTTCTCCCATACTTTTTGTGCTGATATGAATATAAATGTTTTAAATTATTCATGATGTATAGTAAACGGTGACTGAATATATGTTAGTGTTTTAAGGTTTAAAGGAAAGTGGAAAAGAGATAGAAACGATGACAGCTTCGAATCGACTACAATTTTGTAGACATTCTCGGCTTTTCTTTTTTTAGGGTGTTTGAATGGCAGATGTTCTGATCCCTAACAAAACAACTTATCTAGCAATTCATAAGGAGGAATTTTTTCATGACGAAGTATATTTTTGTAACAGGTGGGGTTGTATCATCACTTGGAAAAGGGATTGTTGCAGCATCTCTAGGCCGTTTATTAAAAAATCGCGGTTTAGAAGTTACGATTCAAAAATTTGACCCATATATCAATATCGACCCAGGTACAATGAGTCCTTACCAACATGGTGAGGTTTTTGTAACAGATGATGGTGCTGAGGCTGACTTAGATCTAGGGCACTATGAACGTTTTATTGATATTAACCTAGGAAAGCATTCTACAGTAACTTCAGGTCGTGTGTACCAATCTGTATTACAGAAAGAACGTCGTGGCGATTACAACGGTGGTACAGTACAAGTAATTCCGCATATTACAAATGAAATTAAAGATCGTATTCAACGTGCTGGTCGTGAAACAAATGCAGATGTTGTTATTACAGAAGTTGGTGGGACAGTAGGGGATATTGAATCATTACCTTTCCTTGAAGCTATCCGTCAAATGAAAACTAATTTAGGTCATAACAATGTAATGTATATCCACTGTACGCTAATTCCTTATATTAAAGCAGCTGGTGAACTAAAAACAAAACCAACTCAGCACTCAGTAAAAGAGTTACGTTCTTTAGGTATCCAACCAAATATTATCGTTGTGCGTACTGAGCAAGAGGTACCGCAAGATATGAAAGAGAAACTAGCATTATTCTGTGATGTTCAACCACATGAAATTATTGAATCCCGTGATGCGGAGCATTTATATGAAGTACCATTAAACCTACATGCACAAGATATAGATGATATCGTTCTTGATCATTTTGGCATGGATGCGCCAGAAGCTGATATGGATGAATGGCGTGAACTTGTAGAAAAAGTGAAAAACTTACCAAACAAAAGAAAAGTAGCGTTAGTAGGGAAATATGTAGAACTACAAGATGCTTACATTTCAGTGGTAGAAGCATTAAAGCATGCAGGTTATGTTTATAATTCTGATATTGAAATTGACTGGATTAATGCAGAACACGTTAATGCTGATAATGTAGTTACATTATTAAAAGGAGCTGATGCGATTCTAGTACCAGGTGGCTTCGGTGATCGTGGTGTTGATGGGAAAATTTTAGCAACACAATATGCACGTGAAAATAATGTACCGTTCTTAGGAATTTGCTTAGGTATGCAACTTGCGACAATTGAATATGCACGTAATGTACTTGGTTTAAAAGGTGCTCATTCTACAGAGCTTGACGCAAACACAGAATACCCAATTATCGACTTCTTACCAGATCAAAATGATAGTGTGGATATTGGCGGAACATTACGTTTAGGATTATACCCATGTAAATTAAAAGATGGTTCTAAGGCAAGCAAAGCGTATGGTAAAGAGCTTGTTTATGAGCGTCACCGTCATCGCTATGAATTTAACAATGAATATCGTGAGGCAATGGAAGCAGCAGGCCTTGTCTTCTCTGGTACAAGCCCGGATGGTAAGCTGGTTGAAATTATTGAGCTACCAGAGAATAATTTCTTTGTAGCATGTCAATTCCACCCAGAGTTAGTGTCACGTCCAAATCGTCCTCAACCATTATTCCGTGACTTTATCGGCGCAACATTTAAATAAACAAAAAGAGTTGTCTCCAAATATGAGACAACTCTTTTTTATGGATTATTACAATTCTTCCTCATCAAAGCCAAGCATTTCATCATAAGCAATTTTGACCGCTTCATAAACAAAAAGCCCTGCAAATGCATGTGGTACAACAATTCGTTGACCTAAATCATTTGGCAATAAACCACCTTTAATGCGTGTAGAAACATACGTATAGGCTAAATCCGCAAGAGGGTTTTCTACACTGGCTGCTTCACTAGCAACAGCAGCGAAGGGAATAAATTGTGTATTTAATGTCTGAGCTAAGGCTAATGCCTCTTCATCATGAGCACTACGAGTAAAAATGCAAACGCGATCAGCTTCTGTTAAGTTTGTGTCTGAAGTCCAAGGTATTAACTTGCTGAAAGGTTCAACCGCTTGCAGTGCATTTAATTCCACTGTTTGCATTTCGCCAAAGCAAGCGAAATAAACATTACCTTCGCCAATTGCAGCTTGTGCCAATAGCCTTGCAGTCTCCTCGATAGCAACCTCTTCATTTTGTGTAATTCTTTGTAATAATCCACTTAATTGCGTTGTTAGAATTTTTGACATGATCCCACCTCTATCAATATTATAGGGGTGAAAAAGGTAGAAAGCAAAAGCAGATAATTTATAATACTAGAAGGTATTAAGCTAAAAAAGTAGAATTATACATAATAAAGAATGTTTTTGTGTAAGAATAAAAAATAAAAAAGGGCGGAATGGAACGTGAAACGATTACTAATTGTCGATGATCAGCAGGGGATTCGTTTGCTTTTAAATGAAGTGCTGAAAAAGGAAGGATATGTTACATATTTAGCAGCCAATGGTTTAGAGGCATTAAAGTATGCAGATGAACAAGAAATGGATTGCGTATTATTAGATATGAAGATACCCGGAATGGATGGTATCGAAATTTTAAGACGTTTAAAAGAAAAGTTTCCAAAGCTTCCTGTATTTATGATGACAGCATATGGCGAGCTGGATGTTGTGCAAGAAGCTTTAAATTTAGGAGCGATTCGATACTTTACGAAGCCTTTTGATATTTTTGAAGTACGTGATGAGGTAAATAAAGCTTTACAAGTTTAAAGAACAGGCAGTGATTACACGGCCTGTTTTGTTTATGCCTAAAAGAAGCTAGTAGCCTTCGTTACGTTGCACTACGCTTTCGTGTAGAAAATAATAGCCCCTGCTTTTCAGGGGCTATTATTTTTGCTATGATTGAGTAGCATATTTATGTAGAAAGAATAGTCCCATGAGGAGGATTTTTAGTATGGCATTAGTATCTATGAAAGAGATGTTAATTAAAGCAAAAGCAGAAGGTTATGCTGTTGGTCAATTCAACATTAACAACCTAGAATGGACGCAAGCGATTTTACAAGCAGCGGAAGAAGAAAAATCTCCAGTAATTCTTGGTGTTTCTGAAGGCGCAGGGAAATATATGGGCGGATTTATCGCCGTTGTTCAAATGGTAAAAGGTTTAATGGAATCTTATGGTACAACAGTTCCTGTAGCTATCCATCTTGACCATGGTTCTAGCTTTGCAAAATGTAAAGAAGCGATTGATGCAGGCTTTACTTCGGTGATGATTGATGCTTCACATCATTCATTTGAAGAAAATGTGAAAATTACTTCAGAAGTAGTAGAATACGCACATGCTAAAGGCGTTTCTGTAGAAGCAGAATTAGGAACTGTTGGTGGAGATGAAGATGGTGTAATCGGTGGTATTATTTACGCTAATCCAGAAGAATGCCGTAAAATGGTTGAACTAACAGATATCGACTGCTTAGCACCAGCACTTGGCTCTGTACATGGTCCTTACAAAGGAGAACCAAACCTAGGCTTCAAAGAAATGGAAGAAATCTCTAAATTAGCAGATCTTCCTCTAGTATTACATGGTGGTACAGGAATCCCAACAAAAGATATCCAACGCTCTATTTCATTAGGCACAGCAAAAATTAACGTTAATACTGAAAATCAAATTGAAGCAACAAAAGCAATCCGTGAGATTCTTGACAACGACAAAGTTGTTTACGATCCTCGTAAATTCCTCGGTCCTGCACGTGAAGCGATTAAAACAACAGTTGTTGGTAAAATCCGTGAATTTGGTAGTGCACAAAAAGCATAATTTTTGCATTTAATATGTTACAAAAGCATAGATAAATACACATAATAAGAGAAGTGTTGATGCTTTCAATCGACCTTCTCTTGTTTTTGAAATAATGAAATTTTGGAAAATATTTAATAATATAAGAAAAATGATCAGGAGGAAATATTATGAAGTTTTTTATTGATACAGCGAACTTTGATGAGATTAAAGAAGCACATGCATGGGGTATTTTATCAGGAGTGACAACGAACCCATCATTAGTGGCTAAAGAAGAGAATGTTTCTTTCCATGATCGTCTTCGTGAAATCGCAGAGCTTGTTGATGGCTCAGTCAGCGGGGAAGTTATTGCACTGGATGCAGAAGGTATGATTAAAGAAGGTTTAGAATTAGCTGCTATTGCTCCTAATATTACAGTGAAACTACCAATGACACCAGCTGGATTAGAAGCTTGTCGTTTCTTTGCCAACAAAGGAATTAAAACAAACGTAACATTAATCTTTAGTGCAAACCAAGCATTGATGGCTGCGCGTGCAGGTGCTACATACGTATCACCATTTATCGGCCGTTTAGATGATATTGGTCAAAATGGTGTAGAGCTAATTGAAACAATTGCAGACATTTTTACAATTCATAATATTGACACGCAAATTATTGCTGCCTCTGTTCGCCATCCGCAGCACGTTACGGCAGCAGCTTTAGCTGGCGCACATATTTCAACAACTCCATTTAAAGTATTAAAACAACTTTTCCACCATCCATTAACGGAAAAAGGAATAGAAGGATTTTTAGCGGATTGGAATAAGAGAAAAGGCGAATAATAAGATTATACAGTGAGCCAATTGCAAAAAATACTACTTTCCAATCATGAGGGAGAACGCAAAATGGATGTTTATAAAATTACTGGCGAAAATCGTCTACAAGGTACAATTAAAGTTAGTGGTGCAAAAAATAGTGCAGTCGCCTTAATTCCTGCATCAATTTTGGCGAACTCTCCAGTGACAATTGGAGGGATACCTGAAATCTCAGATGCATGGACTTTAAAGGCTTTATTAGAAGAAATTGGAGGGGAAGTATCGTTTGAGGATGGTAAAATGACAATCGATCCAACGGACATGATTGCATTACCATTACCAAACGGCAACGTTAAAAAGTTGCGCGCTTCATATTATTTAATGGGCGCAATGCTAGGACGTTTCAAGAAAGCTGTTATTGGTTTACCTGGCGGCTGTTTCCTGGGTCCTCGACCAATTGACCAGCATATTAAAGGCTTTGAAGCATTGGGCGCTAAAATTACGAATGAACATGGCGCTATTTATTTACGAGCAGATGAGTTGATTGGGGCAAAAATTTATTTAGATGTCGCAAGTGTCGGTGCAACGATTAATATCATGTTAGCTGCTGTTCTTGCTAAAGGTCGTACAGTCATAGAAAATGCAGCGAAGGAACCTGAAATTATTGATGTAGCAACACTTCTAACAAATATGGGTGCCAATATTAAAGGGGCAGGTACAAGTGTCATCCGTATAGAAGGTGTAGAAGAACTGCATGGTACTGAGCATACGATTATACCGGATCGCATTGAAGCAGCTACATTTATGATAATGGCTGCAGCAGTTGGTGATGGTATTACTATTGATAATGTAATTCCACTGCATTTAGAAGCAATCATTGCGAAGCTTCGTGAAATGGGTGTGAAAATTGAAATTGGCGAAGAAAGCATATATGTACCAAAAACAGACCTTTCAACTTTGCAGTCTGTGGATGTGAAAACATTGGTGTATCCTGGTTTCCCAACTGATATTCAGCAACCACTTGCTGTGTTAATGTCACAAGCATTCGGTTCCTCAAAAGTAACAGATACTATTTATTCAGCTCGATTTAAACATATTGATGAGCTTCGCCGTATGAATGCTGATGCCCGTGTAGAAGGAAATACGGCTATTATTAAAGGGCCTAGCAGATTACATGGCTCAACGGTAACAGCTACAGATTTACGTGCAGGTGCAGCTTTAGTATTGGCTGGACTACTAGCTGAAGGTGAAACAGAAGTCCAAGATATCTATCATATCGAACGTGGCTATAGCTCACTTATTGAGAAATTACGTGATTTAGGCGCTGATATTCGACGTGAAACAATCATGGCACGAGTAGCTGAGACAAAGGAATAATGAGAGCTAAAAGTTTTCAACCAATTATGTTACAATAGAGGTAATTTGAATGTTTCGGTACGAAAAAATGCCGATAACGGGAGGCAAAGCAACAATGGAACGTAGTTTATCGATGGAAGTAGTACGAGTAACAGAAGCAGCAGCAATCGCATCCGGGAAATGGATGGGACGCGGTTTGAAAATTGAGGCAGATGATGCAGCAACAACAGCGATGCGCAAAATGTTCGATACAATTCCAATGCATGCTACAGTAGTAATTGGTGAAGGTGAAATGGATGAAGCACCAATGCTATATATTGGTGAAGAACTTGGCTTACGAAATGGTGGCCCAAAAGTAGATATTGCAGTGGATCCTTTAGAAGGTACAAATATTGTAGCAAAAGGTACGAATGGTGCCATGACAGTCCTTGCTATTGCAGATAAAGGGAATCTGTTAAATGCGCCAGATATGTACATGGAGAAAATTGCTGTAGGGCCTGAAGCGGCTGGTAAAGTAGATATTAATGCTTCTGTAACTTATAACTTGTTACAAGTAGCCAAAGCTAAAAATAAAGATATCTCTGATGTAGTAGCTACTCTATTAGATCGACCACGTCACCAAGCAATTGTTGATGAAATTCGCGAAGCAGGTGCGCGTATTAAGTTTATTCAAGATGGCGATGTTGGCGCAGCGATTAATACTGCTTTTGATGAAACAGGTATTGATATTATGTTTGGAACAGGTGGCGCACCGGAGGGTGTTATTTCGGCAGTAGCCTTGAAATGCCTTGGTGGAGACTTCCAAGCAAAACTAGTACCAGAAGATGAGGATCAATTAGAACGCTGTAATAAGATGGGTGTAGATGTTGATAAAGTTCTTTATTTAGACGACCTAGTAAAAGGTGACGATGCTATTTTTGCAGCAACAGCTGTAACAGATTGTGAGCTTTTAAAGGGTGTTCAATATAAAGGTGCTTACGCTTTAACACACTCAGTAGTTATGCGTGCAAAATCTGGTACGGTTCGTTTTGTTGAAGGCCGTCACGCTCTTGAGAAAAAACCTAGATATTAATGATATTTTCTTCTAAAATATACCTAGTACATCTATTGTGCTAGGTACCTTCTTCTTAAAAATAAACCATCCCATAGTTTGTAAGGCAATGCTTCATTATATGGTGGAAAGTGTACTTAATATTGACCAGCTAAGGTAACCATATTGTGTGGACGGAGCCGTTCAAAAAAATCTTCAACGATAACCCCAATAATTGCAATTGCATTATATTTTGAAAAAGACTGGAGTTGTGCATATGTCTGCATTGACAATCGCTCAATTAGAAAACATGACGTTAAAAGAGCTTTACGCCCTTGCACGCCAATATAAAATTTCATATTATAGCAAGCTAACGAAAAAAGAATTAATATTTGCTATTTTGAAAACGCGTTCAGAGCAAGAGGGCTATTTTTTTATGGAAGGCGTACTTGAAATTGTTTCGCAAGAGGGCTTTGGCTTCCTTCGACCAATTAACTACTCTCCAAGTAAAGAAGATATTTATATTTCCGCATCTCAAATTCGTCGCTTTGATCTTCGAAATGGGGACAAGGTAACTGGAAAGGTGCGTCCACCGAAGGAAAATGAACGTTATTACGGCTTATTACAAGTAGATGCCGTCAATGGCGAAGATCCTGAAGTAGCAAAGGAACGTGTACATTTCCCTGCATTAACACCGTTATATCCTAACAGACAAATTAAGCTTGAAACAACTCAGAGTAATTTATCAACACGTATTATGGATTTAGTAGCGCCTGTTGGTTTTGGTCAACGTGGTTTAATCGTTGCACCTCCAAAGGCAGGGAAAACATCTTTATTAAAAGAAATTGCAAATGCCATAACAACAAACCATCCAGAAGCCGAGTTAATTGTCTTACTGATTGATGAGCGTCCTGAGGAAGTGACAGATATTGAGCGATCTGTAAATGCAGATGTTGTCAGCTCAACGTTTGATGAAGTTCCAGAAAATCATGTCAAAGTGGCTGAAATCGTCTTAGAGCGTGCACGCCGCTTAGTGGAACATAAGCGTGATGTTATTATTTTAATGGACTCCATCACACGTTTAGCGCGTGCATATAACCTAGTTATTCCTCCAAGTGGACGAACGCTTTCAGGGGGGATCGATCCTGCTGCTTTCCATAGACCTAAGCGTTTCTTCGGGTCAGCTCGAAATATTGAAGAGGGTGGCAGCTTAACGATTTTAGCAACTGCTTTAGTGGATACCGGATCTCGTATGGACGAGGTTATCTACGAAGAATTTAAGGGGACAGGTAATTTAGAGCTTCATCTAGATCGCCAATTGGCGGAGCGCCGAATTTTCCCTGCGCTTGATATTCGTCGTTCGGGTACACGTAAAGAAGAGTTACTGCTTGAGCCTGAACAACTTGAAAAACTATGGGCGATTCGTAAAACATTTTCAGACGCTCCTGATTTTGCAGAACGCTTCTTGAAAAAGCTTCGTACAACAAAATCTAATGAAGAATTCTTCGAAAAACTGAACGAAGATATGAAAAAAGCAACAAAAGGTAAAGGGCTCCTTTAACGAGAGCAATTATTAATTTTGCATTCCTTGCTTATTCTTCACGAATAGGGAATTAAAAAGAATCATCATTAACTTGAATTAGTTAATGGTGATTCTTTTTTGTGGTATAAAAAGGTAGATTTACCTAATACTATTTTACTGAAAGGATGTAAGTATAAATAGAGCAATTTGGTAAAAAACCCTCCAAATTGATGTAGATTGGAATTTTAAAACGGTATTTGTAGACTCAGATTTAGAAGACGCTACATTGTATATAAACGGAAAATCTACAGAGAAAAAAGTAAGTGAATTAAGAGAAATTTATCCAGCAAGACTTAATAGTAAAATTGAAATTTATGCGCAAAGTCAAGATAAAGATGGTAAAACTGTAAAATCGGAAATAATGCCATTAGATAATGATTCAATCTATTTAGCATTTGAGCACATTCGTGCGGAGGAAAAATTAGCAGAACATGAAGATTTCATTCGAAGTATTTATAAAAACTTCCGCGCAGACTATGCTTCAGCTATTCGATATACAAATTTTGATTACATAGGTGACTATTTCAAAGAAGGAAGCAAAATAAAAAAAGATTATGCGAAGTTTGTAACAGATCATGATAACATTCCTAGCTATAACTATGATTTTTTATTAAATGATATTACTTCATTTAAAACGTTATCAGATAAACAATTTGAGTTACAATCATTTGAAACTTTTAATTATTCTTCAGATAAAGAAGGGTTTATTAACTATGAACGTAAAAAGAAATATATCTTCTCATTTGAAAATGGAGAATATTTTATTGATGAAATTGATGATTTAGATACGAAAAAGACAAAATTTTAATGAGGTGTACTATGAAAAATTGTTTAACATGTGGACATTCACAGGAGGAAGGGAAATTCTGTGGGAAATGTGGAGCTCCATTAGAAAGTTCTGTTCTCGAACAAGCAGCAACAATAAATGACATGAATGATTATCAAGATCAGCCTCAGTCACAATTTGCACAAACTGTTCAAGAAACTTCGCAAAGTAGTGATCAAATTGAATTAATAAAAAAACAATCAAAATTATACATTAACCATTTTCTGGAACAATCGAAAAATCCATCTGCAAGTTTAAATGTAGAAGCAGCTTGGAAAAATAACATTATTAGCATGGTTATCTATGTGATTATAACCGCATTATCAGTTTTCATGCTATTAAAGAGATTCACTTCTGGAGGTTTTGGTTTCTTCGAAAGTTATGGACCATCTATAATTCAAGTGATTTTCTATATGTCTTTATTTCTCACTCTATTAATAGCAATAAACGTATTAGCTATATTTTTAACTTCCAAATTATTTTCTGAGAATCTTAGTTTTAGAAATATTATTAGTAAAATAGGGAATTATTATGCACTTCCTATTGCTATTACGATTTTAAGTATCTTATTAGGCTTGTTGAAATCATATACCTATTCAATATTTATGTTATACGTTGGTTTTACGTTAGCAATTGTTATCATACCTATTTTTGTAATGATTAATGTGCTAAGTAATACATCTAAAATTATTGATAATTTTTATAGTTTTATTTTCTATTTAGTTGTAACGGGTGTATTATCTGCAATTATCTTCTCCTTTATTATTGATTCTGCAATAGGAGATTATTTAGGTTTTTTGTTATAAACTAAAAAGTTTGGCATGTTAGGTGTGCATTTGTAGATAACTTATTCGTCTAAGTCAGAAAAGAAGATAATATCTTTTCTCTACTAATCACAAAAATTCGAGTCTGCTGATCGTCAAGTAGATCATTTCAACCAAAATTTTTTTAAAAAAACAAATAATGGATTAATACCTGCTAGGCATGGGCTTAGCAGGTATTTTTATTTCTTTTGTTTTTTTCTTTAACAAAAGTTTATTGAAATTGATAATCATTATCAATATAATGGAATTAATAAATATCTTTTTGAAGGAGATCAGGATGAATTATGATGCCTATATGCTTCTTTGGCAAAATGCGTACATTCAATTGAAGCATATCGATTACATTAATAAATCAGATATTCAAGTTTCAAAGGTATTAACTGATAGCTCATTTCTTATTGTAACAGCAGGCGAGGCGCAGATTATCATTGATGAACAGCCGTATCATGTGAAACGCTTCAGTATATTTCACATTGGTAAATCTCAATATCTACAAATTACTGCACAATATAGTTTTAGCTATTTCCTCATTCGTTATGAAGGAGATGTCATGTATAAAGATGCCTTTATGCAGCATCTACAGATGCAATATCAACCATTTCAAACAAATTTCTCTTGTGTGCCTGCAAATCCGATAGCAATTCACAACATTCTTCAAGATATGTATAGCAAATGGTTGTCTGGCTCTATACAAGAGCATTTTTCAGTCAAAGCCTCTTTGTATGAGTTTATTTATCGTGTGTTTCAAGAATTAGCTGATGGGCAGGGTAGCCCACACGAACTGGATAAGGCAGAAGTAGCACGGATACATATCAAACAACATCTTCAACAACCATTATCTATACAAACACTAGCAGACATGCTTCATATCAGTACACGGCATCTATTACGTATCTTTAAAGCCCGTTATGGGGTAGGACCACAAATTTATTTACAGCAATTAAGAATAGAGCAAGCACAACAATACTTGCTAGAAAATCAATATGGAATAAAAGAAATTGCCATTTCACTTGGTTTCGAAGATGAATACTATTTTAGTCGTGCCTTTAAAAAGGCAACGAATATGGCACCAAGTAGTTTTAGGCTGAAATATACATCTAATATGTCCGAAATTGCCATTACAAATGAGAATCATTTTCAATACAATAAGAATCAGCTCGCGCAAGCAAAATGGTTTGAGAATGGAGAAAATGAGATCAAGATGCAAAAGATGATTCACCATATAAAACTACCTTTCTTTTTAAGTCTTTTCATTTTACTAGCAGCATGCAATGAAGATACAAACACATCTAAAAGGGATGAACAAACTTCACCAGCTAACGGACAAACAAGAACTGTCATTGATGATAGCGGACGTGAAGTTGAGATTCCTATGAAGGCGGAGAGAATCGTAACTGATTGGTATCTCGGTCAAATTTTAGCATTAGGTGTTGTGCCAGTAGGAGGCGTAACGGCTAACCTTGATTATGCTGCATTTTTAAAGCAACACTACAAGGATGGAGAAATAACCAATATCGGTACTGATGGTAAGGCGTCATTAGAAAAAGTTCTGGAATTAAAGCCAGATTTAATCATTACATGGAATCCAGATGATGTAGGGAAATACGAAAAAATTGCACCGACAATTGTCTTTGCCGAAGATGCTCATCAAACAGCAGCTGAGGAAATTAAGGCGATGGGTAATTATTTAGGAAGACAAGAAGGGGCTGAAACATTTACAAAAGAATTTGAAGATCGTATAGCCAAAGCCAAGGAAAAAATTAGTGAGGTGATTCCAGACGGAGCAACATTTACTATTTTTGAAATGTTTGAAAAAAATGCAACAATTGTTGGAAATTCAAGCGTATCGGGTGGTAGAGCACTCTATCAAATTTTGGGCATGAAACCTCAAGAAAAGGTGCAGGGGTTATACGATACAAAGGAAGTAAGTGGTGGACGTTATGAGATTTCCTATGAGGTGGTAGGTGACTATGTAGGTGACTACAACTTCATGATTAACTTCTTTAACAAAGATGGGAAGTTACCAGCAACATGGACAAATTTAGATGTCGTTAAAAATAATCAAATAATAGAGCTATCTTCTGAATATTATTTTGCTTCTGATCCGCTTTCAGGCTTACATCAAGCTGAAGAACTAGCTGACAAAATAGTTGAATTTATGAAGGCTCAACAATAACTGTGAGCTATCTATATTAGCAGATAGCTACAATAGTAGATATGAAGAATGATATTGCGATAGGAGGCTGCAACCATGTTATTACAGCGCTTTTTCTCATATTACAAACCTTATAAACGCTTATTTATTTTAGATTTTAGCTGCGCCATTTTAGTAGCATTAATCGAATTAGCGTTTCCGATTGTTTTAAATAAAGTAATTGACGATATTCTGCCAGATGGCGAAATGAAGTGGATTATTATGGCAAGTTTATTGCTGTTTGTCTTATATATTTTTAACTCTATTCTTCATTTTATCGTATCATACTGGGGACATATGCTAGGGATTAATATTGAAACGGATATGAGAAAGGAATCTTTTAGCCATGTACAAAAACTGTCCTTTAGATATTTTGATAATAATAAAACAGGACATCTTGTTTCCCGATTAACAAACGATTTAATGGATATCGGTGAGCTTGCCCATCATGGTCCAGAAGATATCTTTATTGCTGCAATGACAATTATAGGGACATTCGGTGTCATGTTCTATATTGATCCAACCTTTACAATACTTATTTTCCTGCTTGTACCTATCATCCTAGTTTTGACGATTATTTTCGGAAAATTAATGTCTAAGGCATTCCGTCAGATGTTTGGGGATATTGCTGATTTTAATGCTCGTGTTGAAAACAATGTCAGTGGTATTCGCGTTGTGCAGGCTTTTACAAATGAGGAACATGAGATTAAACGCTTTAAGGTAAACAATGAAAGATTCCGTATGACCAAACTGTTCTCTTATAAGGTCATGGCTTGGAATGAAGCAATTTCAGGTATTCTGACGAAGGTTTTATCATTATTTACATTATTTGTTGGAGCTTACTTTGTGCTAAATGGCCATCTATCAAATGGCGATTTTATCGCGTTTATTTTACTGTCAGGTATTCTGTTAGGTCCAATTAATAAAATTAATATGTTTATAGAAAGTTATCCGAAAGGTATGGCAGGATTTAGACGCTATATTGAATTCCTTGAAACAGAGCCTGAAATAGCAGATCGCCCTGAGGCCAAAGCCATCGATCAAGTTAATGGAGAAATTACGTTCACGAATGTATCGTTTGGCTACTCAGATACGAATCGTGCCTTACATCAAATTAATTTAAAGGTTCGTTCTGGTGAAACAGTTGCCCTAGTGGGACCATCTGGTGCGGGGAAATCTACAATTTGCAGTTTGTTGCCTCGTTTTTATGATGTCAATGAAGGTTCCATTAAGATTGATGGTGTTGATATCCGTGATTTTAAATTGCAATCATTGCGCGCCCATATTGGTATTGTTCAACAAGATGTCTTTTTATTTGATGGCACCATTCGTGATAATATCGCTTACGGAAATTTAAATGCCAGTGAAGAAGATATTTGGTATGCAGCTCAGCGTGCACAGCTGACCGATGTCATCACAGCACTACCAGAGGGCATGGATACATTAATTGGTGAGCGTGGCGTGAAGTTATCAGGTGGCCAAAAACAAAGATTATCCATTGCACGTATTTTCTTAAAAAACCCAAAAATATTAATTCTAGATGAAGCAACATCCGCATTGGATACTGAAACAGAGCAAGCTATTCAACAAGCATTAAACGAACTTTCCATCGGACGTACAACATTGGTGATTGCCCATCGATTAGCTACGATTAAGGATGCAGACAGAATTGTTGTGGTATCGAAAAAAGGCATTATTGAAGAGGGAACACATGAGCAATTAATGGAACGAAAACATGCTTATTATGGTTTGTACACAGCTCAATTTGGTTTACAAATATAAGGTTGATAAAAAGCACTCTCAAAAATGAAAGGAAGTTAAACATGTCAGTACTTGAAATAGATCGTGTGGCGATTGGTTATTCCTCGACGCTCATTGTCAATGATTTAAGTGTGGAAATTCCAAAAGGACAAATTTCCACAATTATCGGTCCCAATGGTTGTGGCAAATCTACTTTATTAAAGGCGGTAGCTCGTGTACTACATACGCAAAGCGGAGCAGTCTATTTAGATGGCAAAGCAATCCATCAATTAAAGACCAAAGAAGTAGCCAAAAGAATGGCTATTTTACCTCAAACGGCAACAGCTCCAGGAGGATTAACTGTTTTTGAGTTGGTGTCATATGGTCGCTTTCCTCACCAAGTCGGGTTTGGAACATTGCGCAAAGAAGACTATGAGTATATCCATTGGGCTATTGATGTGACGGGATTAAGGGAATTTAGTGATCGACCAATTGAAGCATTGTCAGGTGGTCAACGCCAAAGGGTGTGGATAGCGATGGCATTGGCTCAAGGCACAGATATTTTAGTACTGGATGAACCAACCACGTATTTGGATTTAGCCCATCAGCTAGATATTTTATTGCTGCTACAAAAGTTAAATAAAGAAGAAGGTCGAACAATAATCATGGTGTTGCATGATTTGAATCATGCATCACGATTCTCACACTTTATCATGGCCATGAGAGACGGAAATTTAATTGTGAATGGAAGTCCAGAAGAAGTGATGACAAAGGAAAATTTACAAAGCGTTTTCAATATTGATGCTGAAATGGCTGTTTGTCCATATAGTAAAAATCCAATCTGCCTATCATATCAGCTATACGACATGAAGAAATAACATCTAGCGAGTATGTTTATTGGGAAGTTTATAAGGAGGAAATAAAATGACTACATCGACAGGAGTAGGAGAGCTCAACGATATAGAGGAGCTACAGAAACGATCTCATCCGATCCGTGGAGTAGTAGCTTTAATTGTAGGAATAATTGGATTAATTTTAGCCATTGGCTTATCGATTTCTTTTGGTGCAGCAGATATTTCATTGGGTACTGTTTGGACAGCAGTTACCCATTTTTCGCCAGAATTAACAACGCATCAAATTATTCATGATATTCGTTTACCACGAGTACTTGGTGCAGCTTTAGTAGGAGCAAGCTTTGCAGTAGCAGGGGCGATTATGCAGGGAATGACACGTAACCCATTAGCAGACTCGGGATTATTAGGATTAAATTCTGGAGCGGCATTTATGTTGGCAGTGTGCTTTGCCTTTTTCCCGGGTTTGCCTTATATGTATTTAATTTTATGGTCCTTTGTAGGTGCAGGCCTTGGTGTTGCCATTGTTTATGGTATTGGATCACTGTCTAAAGGTGGCCTAACACCTATGCGGCTCGTTTTGGCTGGTGCAGCTGTTAGTGCATTGCTTGGAGCACTAGGAGAAGGAATTGCCCTTTATTATCGCATTGGTCAAGACCTAGCCTTTTGGTATGCAGGTGGTGTTTCAGGAACAAAGTGGAGTCATCTACAAATACTATCACCCTGGATACTTATTGCGATGATAGGAGCTCTTATTTTATCACGTTCAATCACTGTGCTGAGTTTAGGGGAAGAAATTGCTGTTGGACTCGGACAACGTACGGCTGTTGTAAAAGTATGGGGAATGATTATTGTGTTAATTTTAGCTGGTGCAGCAGTTTCTGTTGTGGGAGCAGTTGGTTTTGTAGGCTTAATAATCCCTCATTTAACGAGATACATAGTTGGTCATGATTATCGCTGGATTATCGCTTGTTCTTTGGTATATGGGGCATTGCTTGTTGTGTTAGCGGATTTAGTAGCACGCATTATTAACCCACCTTATGAAACGCCGATTGGTGCTTTAATTGCCTTTATTGGTGTTCCTTTCTTCCTATATTTAGCGCGTAAAGGAGGAAAAGAACTATGAGTAACAGCTATTTAACGCCAAGTCAGCAGAAGGCAAGAAGGAAAAATTTTATCGTTATTGCTATACTGCTTGTTTTAATCTTTATTACCTTTGTTATTAGTATGAATACTGGGGTAATTAAACTAACGCCAATGGAGGTTTTTCAGACTCTTTTTGGACAAGGGGATGCGCAACAACAATTAATTTTATTTGAATTTAGGCTTCCTAGAATCGTCATTGCTGTATTAGTAGGCATGGGCTTAGCTGTATCAGGAGCTATTTTACAAGGTGTGTCTAAGAATGCTTTAGCAGACCCAGGTATCTTAGGGATTAATGCGGGTGCTGGTCTTGCAGTCATGCTGTATATTTCATTTTTTCCAACTACGAAGGCAGCACCTGTCTATTTACTGCCCGTACTTGCCTTTGTGGGGGCAGGCTTAACAGCAGTTCTGATATATTCCCTTTCTTATAAACGACATGAAGGTATTACGCCGATGCGTTTAATCTTAACAGGGGTAGCTGTAGCAGCAGGTATTAGCTCGGCAATGATTGTGCTAACACTACGTCTATCGCCTGAAAATTATCAATTTGTGGCAACATGGCTGGCAGGGAGCATTTGGGGTTCGAATTGGAGATTTGTTCTCTCATTGTTACCATGGTTAGTGATCTTGTTACCATTTGCGTATGCGAAATCGCGGGTACTAAACGTTTTGAATTTAGGCGAATTAACAGCTGTGGGGTTAGGTGCCTCGATTGAAAAAGAACGTCGTTGGCTATTGGCCGCTGCTGTTGGTCTAGCTGGCGCTAGTGTTTCTGTAAGTGGCGGCATTGGTTTCGTAGGGCTCATTGCACCACATTTGGCTCGACAGCTTGTTGGTGCAAAACATCAATTTTTACTCCCTGCTGCAGCACTTTTAGGCGGTTTCCTAGTATTAATGGCTGATACAATAGGACGCTCTATCCTAGAGCCTTCAGAGATTCCAGCCGGGATTGTTGTAGCCGTTATAGGCGCTCCTTATTTCTTGTATTTATTGGCACGATTAAAGGAATAAATAATAAAATCATCTCTGAGAATTATCAAATCAAAATGAAGGGAATGGAATCTGAAAAATGACACAAGAACTCTATGATGTAACGATTGTTGGCGGTGGTCCAGCAGGTCTCTATACAGCTTTTTACAGTGGAATGCGTGATTTAAAAACGAAAATTATCGAATACAGCTCTCAACTTGGCGGCCGTATGTTAATTTATCCTGAAAAAATGATTTGGGATGTGGGCGGAGTAACACCTATTTTAGGGGGACAGCTCATTAAACAGCTTGTTGAACAAGCTCAAACATTCGATCCGACAATTGCCTTAAATCAAAAGGTGGAAAAATTAGAAAAACAACAGGACGGAACATTTATATTAACTTCCTCAACCGGAGAAAAGCATTATTCCAAAACAGTCATTTTAGCGGTTGGATATGGCGTTCTTTCGATGCAAAAACTTGAAATAGAAGGCGCAGACCGTTATGAAGTAACTAATTTACACTACACGGTACAGGAAGTGGAGATTTTCCGTCATAAACATGTCTTAATTTCAGGTGGCGGTAATTCAGCTGTCGATTGGGCAAATGAATTAGAACCAATTGCAGCGAGTGTTACAGTCGTTCATCGTCGGGAAGATTTTGGTGGCCATGAAAAAAATGTGTCACGAATGAAAGAATCCTCTGTTAGTGTAAAAACACCATATGAAGTAGTACAATTACATAGTGATGGCGATTTAATACAGTCTGTATCGATTGTGAATAAAGAGACAGATGCAATCGAGCGAATTGAGGTAGATGCTGTGATTGTGAACCATGGCTTAAAATGTGATTATGGTGCACTAGAAGAATGGGGATTAGATATACAAGATGGAGTGGCAATCGTCAATGAAAAAAGGGAAACGAATATAGAAGGTATCTATGGTGCAGGTGATTTTATTGACCATCCAAGTAAAGTAAGATTAATAGCAGGTGCCTTTACGGATGGCGTACTAGCGTTAAATAGTGCAAAGTTATTTATAGAGCCGGACGCACCAAAAGTAGCGTATGTTTCGTCCCATAATATACGTTTCAAAGAACGAAATGAAAAAATAGGATTAGTAGACGATGATTATCGTGAAGTTCGTGGATAAAACGATGGATATTTCTCTTTTGATATTTTTTTCTTGAAAATAATAAAATGACTATGCTATACTTCATAGGTATGCAACGTGTACATATATAGCTGATGGTTTCACTCATATTCGGGCTATGTAAGGTACAGTTCGATAATACTCTGTTCCAGATGGTTCAGGGCGAGAGGAGAAAACGAATATGAAACAAGGAATTCATCCAAACTACAAAGAAGCAACAGTAACTTGCTCTTGTGGGAATACTTTCAAAACTGGTTCAGTAAAAGAAAACATCGTTGTCGAGTTCTGCAACGAATGTCACCCATTCTATACTGGCCGTCAAAAATTCGCGTCTGCTGATGGTCGCGTGGATCGTTTCAACAAAAAATACGGTCTTAAAAACTAATGTTAGTTTAATACCTGCCAAGCATGTGCTTGGCAGGTATTTTTTTCAGATAATACACGTTGATGCAAGTCTTTTCAAAATCCAGATCGACAAAAAGAAAGGGAGAAGACAGTATGGCACAGCTATATTTTAAACATGGTGCAATGAATAGTGGAAAATCAATAGAGATTTTAAAAGTTGCCCATAATTATGAAGAACAGCAAAAGCCTGTAATGATGTTTACATCAGGTTTAGATACACGTGATGAGGTTGGTTTTGTTTCCAGTCGAGTAGGTTTACGACAGCAAGCCATTCCTGTTTATGAAGATACAAATATTTTTGAACTTGTTCAAAACAATGCCGTTAAACCATACTGTGTACTTGTGGATGAAGTTCAATTTTTAAAAAAAGCCCATGTGCTACAACTAGCTAATATTGTGGATGAATTAGATATTCCAGTAATGGGCTTTGGCTTGAAAAATGATTTTCAAAACGAACTATTTGAAGGCAGCCAATATATGCTTACATATGCCGATAAAATTGAAGAGATGAAAACCATTTGTTGGTTCTGCCATAAAAAAGCAACCATGAATTTACGAGTAGATGAAAATAGACAACCTGTGTATACGGGAGATCAAATTCAAATAGGTGGAAACGACTCTTATTATCCAGTGTGCCGTAAATGTCATGCTCACCCTTCGCTATAATGGAAGATCACAGTAGGAAGCGCTAAGAAAAAGTAGCGTATATGCGAAAAGTTTTTTATACTAAGTAGTGGACATAAACATTGTAAATAACCATTACGTTTTTAGCGTATTTTTGATGAAAGCAGCTCTTGAATAGTGGGAGCATTTTAAGAAACTAAATAGAGGTGAAATCCATGTTTGATCGATTACAAGCAGTGGAGGATCGCTATGAAAGGCTAACAGAGCTTTTAAGCGATCCGGATATTGTTAATGACAGTAAGAAGTTACGTGAATATTCTAAGGAACAATCAGATATCCAGGAAACTGTGGAGACTTATCGTGAATATAAAAGTGTCAAAGAGCAAATAGTAGATACACGAGAAATGTTAGATAGTGAAAAAGATCCTGATATGCACGAAATGGTGAAGGAAGAATTTAACCTATTAAAAGAACAGCAGGAAGAGCTAGAAGAACGTTTACGTATTTTATTAATTCCCAAAGACCCTAACGATAATAAAAACGTTATTATGGAAATTCGTGGAGCAGCGGGTGGAGACGAGGCAAATATTTTTGCTGGCGATTTATTCAGAATGTACTCTCGTTATGCGGAAACACAAGGCTGGAAAATTGATATTATGGAAGCCACTCCAAACCCAATGGGGGGCTATAAAGAAGTTATCTTTATGATTAACGGTCAAGGTGCTTATTCAAAATTCAAATTTGAAAATGGCGCACACCGTGTACAACGTGTACCTGCTACAGAATCGCAAGGACGTATCCATACATCTACAGCAACAGTAGCATGTTTACCTGAGGTAGAAGAAGTAGACGTTGAAATTCATGAAAAAGATATTCGTGTAGATACATTCGCATCTTCTGGTGCGGGTGGTCAATCCGTTAATACAACAATGTCTGCGGTTCGTATGACCCATTTACCAACAGGTGTCGTTGTTTCCATGCAGGATGAGCGTTCACAAATTAAAAACCGTGAAAAAGCAATGAAAATTTTACGTGCTCGTGTTGCAGATATGTATATGCAAGAAGCGCAAAAAGAGATTGATGCTACACGTAAGTCTGCTGTAGGCTCTGGGGATCGCTCTGAGCGAATTCGCACATATAATTATCCACAAAACCGTGTAACAGACCACCGTATTGGATTAACGATTCAAAAGCTAGACCAAATCGTCGAAGGTAGATTGGACGAAATTATCGATACGCTTATTTTAGAAGAACAAGCATCGAAGTTAGAGCGTTTAAATGATGACCTATAAAAATGTGATGGAGGCCCTTGAGTGGGCTTCTTCTTTTTTAGTGGATAATGGTCGGGAGCAAACTGCAGCGCGTATTGTTATGCAACATATACTTGGTACAAGTTATTCAGAGGTTATACTACATTTACAGGATGAATTAACAGAGGAACAGCAAGTAAGATTTAAAGCCCTCATAGATGAGCATGCAAATGGCCGCCCAGTCCAGTATTGTGTAGGAAGTGAGGAATTTTACGGCCGTTCCTTTATTGTCGATGAATCTGTATTAATTCCACGGCCAGAAACAGAAGAACTGATCCAGGGCACAATCAATCGTATGAATAAACTATTTCAACATCAAACTTTGAAGTTAGCGGATATTGGTACTGGCAGTGGTGCCATTGCCATTTCAATGAAGCTGGAATGCCCGATGTTAACAGTCATAGCTACTGATTTATCCAAAGATGCATTTACGACAGCACAAAAAAATGCACAGCGATTAGAGGCAGAAATTGATTTTAGATTGGGCGATTTAACAGCTCCACTTACAGGTGAGAAATTTGATATTGTTTTATCGAACCCTCCATATATCGCTTTTGATGAGGCACAAGCAATGTCAGATATTGTACTAGAGCATGAACCGCATAGCGCGCTATTTGCGGAAGAAGATGGTCTTATTTTATATAGAAAATTAGCTGAGCAATTGCCAGCCTATATGAATAGACCAGCTTTGATTGGGCTAGAAATCGGTTATACACAAGGTGAAAAAGTAGCTAAGTTCTTTCAAGATAGTTTTCCACAGGCTACCATTTCGATAGAAAAAGATATTAATGGAAAACCTCGAATGATTTTTTGTGAGATTCATGTATAAAGTTTCTTTATCTTGCCAACAATGTTGAGCAAGGAGGGATTTATATGTTAAATGAATACAAGATTATTAGATTACCTAAACAAAATATCTTTCTAGCGTTTGCTAGATTAGTATTAGTGGCCATTGCTTTACAGCTATGTATTTTATATATTCCATCATTAGTAGGTCTTGCAAAAGAAGCTACTAATCAAGAACAAGAAAAGGATTTTCGAATTCGTGTAATTGCTAATAGTAATACAATACAAGATCAGCAAGAGAAAGAGCAGCTTGCTGAAGATTTAAAGCCATACTTTATGCAAGTAGTAGCTGCTGGAATTGCAGGGAATGAGCAAATCCTTACGTTAAAACAACAAATTGAAACAAAATTAAGTGAAAATTATCCACAGATGGATACACAGGTGGTAGTTGGGGATAACTTATTTCCACCGAAAAGACAAGGAGCAATATTATATCCACAAAATGTGTATCAATCGATTGTTGTTAAAATTGGTGATGCGCGTGGGGATAACTGGTGGTGCAGTATATTCCCGTCCATTTGTGAGCCTGAAAAAGAAGAAGTGAAAGTAGAAGAGCCAGAAGAAAAAGAGCAAGTAACATTCTTTATTTGGGAATGGATTAAAGGACTTTTTGAATGAATTGTTCACAAATTCAGATAACTTATACACATTTTTTAATAAGTTATAAACAAAATGTGGATAATTCAGTAAGAACCAATAATTGAAGGTAGGTTTTAATCATGGAAACCGTTTGCAAGGTTGTGGACAGTAATGTGAATAGTCAGATTAATTATACACAAGCTGTGGATATCTTAAATGCAGGAGAGGTAGTAGCATTTCCGACAGAAACGGTTTATGGACTAGGTGCAGTTGCAACAAATGATGTGGCAGTTAAGAAGATATTTGAAGCGAAAGGTCGTCCTTCAGATAACCCTTTGATTGTTCATGTTGGTACAAAAGAGGAAGTAACGATCTATATAGAACATATTTCTGATGTAGCAAAACAATGCATGGATTTATTTTGGCCAGGACCGTTAACGCTTGTGATGCCTGCAAAACCAAATGTATTGGCTCGAAGTGTAACGGCTGGATTATCGACTGTCGGCATCCGAATGCCAGACCATCCAGTAGCACTTACCTTATTGCAGCAGCTCGAAAAACCACTTGCCGCGCCAAGTGCTAATCGGAGCGGTAAACCGAGTCCAACAGAAGCTATCCATGTTTTAGATGATTTGGGAGGGTACATACCTTATATTTTGGATGGAGGATCTACAGGTATTGGGCTTGAGTCCACAGTATTGGATGTGACACATGAGCCTCCAGTGATTTTACGTCCAGGTGGCATTACGAAGGAAATGCTAGAAGCTAAAATAGGTCCAGTTATTCAACCAACAAAAATAGAGCAGAAGCTAGAAACGACACCAAAGGCTCCAGGCATGAAATATACACATTATGCACCAAATGCGCCTGTATACTTAATCAATTGTCATGATGAGAAAGTAAGTGAAGCTGTTCAACAACTACAACAGCAAGGACATGTGGTAGCACTTCTTGCACCTGCAAATTTTCAACATATTAAAGCTGATTTTTACTTTTCAATAGGTGAAGCGGGTAGTAAAGAAGAAATGGGTGCTGCGTTATACAATGCACTTAGAGCATGTGATAAAACAATAGCTACCGTTATTTTAGCAACGACAACTTCCACGGAAGGTGTGGGGGCAGCTATTATGAATAGACTTGAAAAAGCCTCTGGGGGTAAATGGTATTCATTGTAGATTAAATTAAGTGACAAAAGACATTGGAAAATTCACATGTCTTTTGTCCTTTTTTATGTTCATTGATCGCATTTGTAAAACGAAAATCTTAAGTGGACAATTATGATAATAATGTATTTTCGAGCATAAAATGATAAAATATTAGGGAGCGAAGGAGTGCATTCTTGCAGGGAATTCTTGCAGGTATATTAACGTCCGTTGATGTTATTGGTCTATATGTATTGCTACCGAATGTTAGATATCGCTTATTTTTATCACTATGGACAGCTGCATTGCATATGCTTTTTCCTTTATTAGGATTTGAATTAGGAAACTATTTAGTTCGTTTTCTATTAGAATGGGGACACTGGATTTCGAGTATTTTGTTATTTTGTATTGGCATGCATTTACTATTATTCTCTCAACGAGATGAAAAAGTAACAATTTCACCTGTACTTTTAGCTGTGACTGCAAGCCTAGATACCTTTTCAGTTAGTGTTTCTTTTGGTATGCTAAACTTAGAAAAAACAATTTTCATTATGAGTGCAGGCTTGAGTGCCTTGATTTGCGCCTATGGGTCATTAGTCATTGCACGTAGGAGCCAAGTCTTTTTTGGGAATAAAATTCAAATCGTTGCTGGCATTATATTTATAATCATGAGTATCCTAGCTATTCAGCAATAATTCATATAAAAATGGAGAGTGATAAGTGTGAAAATATTATTTGTTTGTACAGGCAATACTTGTCGCAGTCCAATGGCAGAAGTCATATTACAACATAAACAAATAGACAATTTAGAAGTGCGTTCAGCGGGTATCTATGCTATGCCTAATGCTCAAATGTCAGCACATGCGCAACAAGTGTTAAATGATGCCGGAATGTCTCATCAGCATTCTGCAACCCAATTATCCATGGTAGAAATGGACTGGGCAGATTTAGTCCTAACGATGACTACCGCTCACAAAGACACTGTCATTTCAAATTTCCCAGGAACTGATCATAAAGTATTTACATTAAAAGAGTATACGAATGAAGGCAGCCTGGAGAATGTAGTAGATCCTTACGGTGGTAATAGAGCAATATACGAAGCAACATTTGCGGAATTACATGAATTGGTTGATCAATTAATAAAAAAACTAAAATAGAATTGAGGAGCCCTATGAAAAAACAATTTGGTTTACGACTTAAATTGGTGTTATTTGTGAGCGTGCTAGCATTAATTACTTACAGTATCAGTTTTATATTTATTGAATATTTACAACCGACCTTCTTCCCAAGTATTAATGGAAAAGTGTTTCAAGTGGTGACTTATGCATTAGGAATCACATGGTCAGGCATACTGGCTGCCATTTTTAGCGTAATTTTAATTAAACCTTTACAACAACTTGAGCATTCCGCAACACTAGTAGCAGAGGGGAAAATTGGACAGGATGTTCAAATGCCTAAAACAAACGATGAGATTCGCTCGGTTGCAGAGGCATTCCAACAAATGGTGCTAAATTTACGTCAAATGGTGGAAAGCATTGATCAAAATTTCCAACAGACCAATCAATCGATTATTCAGCTCTCAGATGAAGCGGGAGTCGCTACACGAAAAGCAGAAGGTATTGCTACTACAGTTAAGCATATTTCGGCAGGAGCTGAAGCATCTGCGACAGCTGTACAAGATACCGCTGAGGCAATTGAGGATGTACGAGCTCTTGCCACAGAAGTAAATAGTAGAGCAGAGGCATCAGCATCACAATCTACAGAGATTCTACATAATTTATCGACAACAACAAATGCAATCGAAACATTAGTTAATAGTATTCAACAAATAGCTACTGGTAACAAAGAGGCATTAAAAAGCATTCATGCTTTAGAAGAAAATGCAGGCCAAGTGGAGCGTATTATAGGCTTAGTTGGTGATATTGCGGCACAAACAAATTTACTAGCTTTAAATGCATCTATTGAAGCAGCTCGTGCAGGAGAACATGGAAAAGGCTTCGCTGTAGTTGCGGAGGAAGTTCGTGGTTTAGCAGATGAAAGTGCAAAAGCTGTCCAAGGGATTACGTCACTTATCCAGTCTATGCAGCAAAATGTTGAAGTCGTAGTCAAACAAATGAATGAACAGGTAGCCTTTGCAACGAAGGAAGCAGATCGTGTATCTGAAACAACGACAGCTGTAGAAGGTATGTCGTCTAATGTACATGAAATGGCAACAGCGATTGTAGAGATATCCTCACTAATTGAACAGCAGATGCATAATATTGAGACAACTGCTCGTCAATCACAAGAAGTGGCTGCAATTGCAGAAGAAACATCAGCAGGTGCACAAGAAGTTCGGAGTGCGGCTGAAGAGCAAGCCTATGCTATTGAACAGGTAGAGCACCTAGCACAAAGTTTAAAAAAGCAATCAGAAGCTTTGCATAAAGTAATTCAACAATTTGATCGACAGGCTTAGTCCCAAAAACTGTTTATAAATGCGATGAATAAATCGGATTTATAGACAGTTTTTTTATTTTTGGTAAAAATAATGAAATAGTTTGTCCACTGTAGATAAAAAGTAAAAAAAACTTTAGTAGATAGAATATTACAACAAAAGACCGTTATCCGAATTTATTAACATGATATTCACATTATCCACAGAAAAAAAGATTTAAAAGTGAATGATTTTTTGTTAATATACAATAAATGTTCGTCTTTTAGGAGAAATCAGCATAAAAATACAAGAAAAATCGTGTTATTCTTCAGAAAGAAGTGGTACACTAAGGTTGACTATAATTCGAAAAGAGGGAACCCAGTGAGAATAGCAATTTCTTCTGATCACGGAGGCAATAACCTACGTCGTGAGATCATGCAGCTATTAGATGAACTTCATATTAGCTACGAAGATTTTGGTCCACAATCTGCGGATTCAGTAGACTATCCGGATTACGCAAAGCCTGTTTCTGAGGGTGTTGCGAACGGTGAATTTGATAAAGGTATCTTAATTTGTGGCACAGGAATTGGTATGTCGATTGCCGCTAATAAGGTGAAGGGTATTCGTTGTGCATTAGTACATGATGTATTTAGTGCAAAGGCAACACGATGCCATAATGACTCCAATATTTTAGCTATGGGTGAACGTGTCATCGGCCCAGGCCTTGCACGTGAAATTGCCCAAACATGGCTAGAAACAGAGTTTGAAGGTGGTCGTCATACACGACGCATAGAAAAAATTACTGAACTTGAGCAATAAAAGATTTATTCCATATATGGCATTCATTAAGAATGTCATATATGGCATGATTTTAATGGATATATATAAAGGAGCTGAGCTTAATGGTTGTAAAAGAAATACGAACGCATTTGACTCAGTTACTCAGTGAATTTGAAGAGCAGGTAACATTACGACCTCATACAACTTTTGTCGTAGGATGCTCCACATCTGAAGTGATTGGTCAGAAAATTGGCACAGCAGGTGCATTGGAAATAGCGGAAGCGATTTTCGAGCCGTTACAAGCATTTGTAGCAAAACACCAACTACATCTAGCGTTCCAAGGTTGTGAGCATATTAATCGTGCTATTACGATGGAGGCATCAACAGCTGAACGCTTTGGCTACGATCCAGTAGCGGTAGTTCCAGTACGTACGGCAGGTGGTTCTATGTCCGCTTATGCCTATACACAATTTGCTAACCCAGTGGTTGTTGAAACAATTCAGGCACATGCAGGTATTGATATTGGACAAACATTAATTGGCATGCATTTGAAAGCGGTGGCTGTCCCAGTACGCACTTCAGTGAAAATGGTGGGAGAAGCGGTTGTGACGATTGCAACAACACGTCCAAAGCTAATTGGCGGAGAACGTGCTGTATATAAATAATTAAGGATACTAGGAGGCTTTTTCTAATGGCATATGAAAAATTAGCAGTACAAGACAAAGCAATATTAGAAGGAATTCTTGCAGAAAAAAAACGTCAACAAGCAAATATCGAATTGATTGCATCTGAAAATTTTGTATCCGAAGCAGTTATGGAAGCGCAAGGCTCAGTACTGACAAATAAATACGCAGAAGGTTATCCTGGAAAACGTTACTATGGTGGCTGTGAACATGTAGACGTAGTTGAAGATATCGCACGTGATCGTGTGAAAGAGATTTTTGGTGCAGAATACGCGAACGTGCAACCACACTCTGGTGCACAAGCGAATATGGCTGTATACCACACAATTTTAGAACCAGGGGATACGGTTCTTGGTATGAACCTTTCTCATGGTGGTCACTTAACACATGGATCTCCTGTAAACTTCTCTGGTATTCTTTATAATTTTGTAGAATACGGTGTAACAAAAGAATCACAAGTTATCGATTATGAGGATGTACGTCAAAAAGCATTAGAACATAAGCCAAAACTTATTGTTGCTGGTGCTTCTGCATACCCACGTGAAATTGACTTCTCTAAATTCCGCGAAATCGCAGATGAAGTAGGTGCATACTTCATGGTGGATATGGCACATATTGCTGGTCTTGTAGCTGTTGGTGAACATCCATCTCCAGTTCCATATGCAGACTTTGTTACCTCAACTACACATAAAACATTACGTGGACCACGTGGTGGATTAATTCTTGCTTCAAAAGAGTGGGAGCAAAAATTAAACAAATCAGTATTCCCAGGAATTCAGGGTGGACCATTAATGCATGTCATCGCTGCTAAAGCAGTAGCATTTGGCGAAGTATTACAACCTGAATTTAAAGACTATGCAAAACAAATTAAATCAAATGCGAAAGCTTTAGCAGAAGTACTTATTGCTGAGGGTGTTGAAATTGTATCTGGCGGTACAGATAACCACTTATTACTATTAAACGTTAAATCTCTTGGTCTAACAGGTAAAGTAGCAGAACATGCACTAGACGAAGTGGGCATTACAACTAACAAAAATACAATCCCTTACGATACGGAATCTCCATTTGTTACTTCGGGTATTCGTATTGGTACACCAGCAGTTACTTCTCGCGGCTTTAAAGAAGAAGATATGAAAGAAGTTGGTGCAATTATTGCAGCAGTTCTTAAAAACCCTGAAGATGAAACAGTTAAAGCGGAAGCAAAAGATCGCGTAAAAGCATTAACTGATAGACATCCATTGTACGCATAATATTATACTAGGACTGTGTTTAAAGTGGACTTTTCACTTTAAATACAGTTTTTTTATTTTGAAAATATCGGGCGAAACTATAAAATACATCTTTTTTCTAATTGAGTAGAATAATCCTCTTATTTTTGAATAAATTTACATATAATCAGTATAAAGGGGTATATTATAGTTGGCCGAGGACAGATAGTGTCCTGGAAAAGAAGTTTTTTTCAATAAAAGTGAAAATTTAATTAAATTTTATGTACAATGGAATTGGGATGAAGTGATAGAGACGGAGGGGTTGGATGGTCACTAAATCGTTAGATATAGATAATGATGTATTATTGAACAGTATTCGCAAATTAGGGGATAATTCTAAAGAAAGCTACGTAATTTTTGATGCAACAAATCATCATTACATATTAGAATGTAATGATTCTTTTTGTAGCCTTACAAATGCTTCAAGGTCACAAATCCTAAAAACTAATTATTTTTCATGGCTATCAGACGAAAAAAAGACAACCATTGAAATGATTAAAGAAAAAATACATAACGGCATAATAGTACAAGCGAAGCTCCATCATAAAGGGATCGATAAACCCCCGTTTTGGGCAGAAATACAAGCACTACCATTTCGGAATGATGCAAACGTAACACAATTTGTGTTAGTCCTTATGAAGGATGTTACGTATAATCACACAGAAGACTTCTTGATGCGCTTAGAAAATGATATGTATAAGGCAATTGAGAGAGATAGCTCCTTTGAACAGAAGATGCAAATTATTTGCCGTGGGCTTGATGAGTTTTTTATGCCGAACATCTCAAGTATGGTCCTCATCAAAACAGAGAGCAGTCTATTGCAGGTTTTTACAGGTGATTGCAGATCAAAAGATGTTCCGAGATGCTGTGAAAGTAACGATTTTTTTACCAAGGTTATGCAATCAGAAATCCCTATTTCCATTGAAAATTTGGATGAGGCAAATATTCCTGATAAACATAAACAATTTGCAGCCTTATCTCAAAAACCATACGGATTGTTTATACCCATACGCAATCAACAACGGCAAGTAATAGGGCTATTTTCGATCTATTGTCAAAATGCATATAATGACCAAACATTTTTCAAAAATATGTTTCGTAAAATTAGTGCACTTGTTGCACTGGCCTTTACGTACGCAAGAACACAGAAAAAAATATGGGATTTAGCCTATACCGATATCACAACAGGTTTACCGAATCGTCATAGCTTTGCCAATATTCTCGAAAAAGAGGCTGAACGAGGACAAAGTGGTTATATCAAAATTTTGAAACCAAGCGAATTTCATCAAGTGGTTGAACTGTATGGACGTGAATTTGGTGATGAACTATTAAGGCAACTAGCTAAACGACTGGAGCAAGACAAACCAGAAAATCATGAATATATTGCTAGATTTACAAGCTCTAGTCTTATTCTGTCCACGATAACATTTGATGAAAATTTAAATGACTATGAAATACGCATTAAAGAGACAATTCGGCAGCCCTTTATAATAGGAGGAAAGCAAATCTATATCACTTTGAAAACAGGAATTGCTTCTTATAAAGATGACATAAAGGTCAATGATGCTATACGATTTGCGGATAATGCGCTATCCTTTGCTACCGATAAACCAGGTACACATACTGAAATATTCACGACAGAAAAAAATGACGTTCTTTTACAGAAAATGACTGTTTTAAATCATTTGTCTCAAGCAATCAAAAATAAAGAGATTACAGTCCATTTACAGCCAAAAGTAGATTTACGTAATGGAGAGATACAAAGTATTGAAGCTCTTGCACGTTGGGTATCACCAAAACTAGGCTTTGTGTCTCCAGCAATCTTTATTCCAGTAGCGGAAAGTGCGGGAAAGGTTCGAGAAATAGATGTTCTAGTTTTAGAGACTGTACTTTCATGGCTTGCGGAACGTCAAAGATTAGGCAAGAAATTAGTGAAAATAGCAGTCAATATCTCGCCGGATCATTTCTACTATACGCATTTTGTTCAAGACACATTAAAACTTGTTCGAAAGTATAATATAGATCCAAGCAATATTATTCTAGAGGTAACAGAAAATATAGGCTTAGTAGATTTCCAATCTGCCTATAAAATTATTCAAGAATTAAAAAGCCATGGCTTCAAAACATCAGTGGACGATTTCGGAACAGGATTTTCTTCATTGAGCTATCTGCAACAATTACCATTCACTGAATTAAAAATTGATCGAAGCTTTATCAATGCCATAGAAGATGCCGCGACGCTTGCTATTGTACGCTCGATAATCCAGCTGGCTTTAAATTTGGGAATGACCTCCGTGGCAGAGGGGATTGAAACGGAAGAACAGGTTGAAATACTACGTGCATTAGGCTGTACAGTAGGACAAGGGTACTTCTATTTTAAGCCGATGCCAATGGAACAGCTAGATAAGATTCTTGATCAATAACTTACTTTGAATAAAAAAATAGAATAAAAAGAGTCGTCCTAAATTTATTTTTGAGGCGACTCCTTTTTTCTGTTATACTAGTTGAGATAAAAATGAAATCCGAACGGTTAGGAGAGATTCCCTTTGAGCAAAGTCTATGTATTTGATCATCCACTAATCCAACACAAATTAACTTATATTCGCGACAAGAATACAGGTACAAAAGAATTTCGTGAGCTAGTAGACGAAGTAGCAACACTTATGGCATTTGAAATTACACGTGATATGCCAGTGGAAGAAATTGAAATTGAAACACCTGTAACAATTGCTAAAACAAAAGTACTTTCTGGTAAAAAGCTTGCAATTGTACCGATTCTACGTGCAGGAATTGGCATGGTAGATGGCGTATTAAAGCTTATCCCAGCAGCTAAAGTTGGCCATATTGGGCTTTATCGAGACCCTGAAACATTAAAACCAGTTGAATATTACGCAAAGCTTCCAGCAGATGTGGAAGAACGTGATTTCATCATTGTAGATCCAATGCTAGCAACTGGTGGTTCAGCAGTGGAAGCTATTAACTCATTGAAAAAACGTGGAGCTAAAAACATTAAATTCATGTGTTTAATTGCTGCACCAGAGGGTGTCAAAGCTATTCAAGAAGAACATTCAGACGTTGATATTTATATTGCTGCTTTGGATGAAAAACTAAACGATCATGGCTATATTGTACCAGGTCTAGGAGATGCCGGAGACCGCCTTTTCGGCACGAAATAAAAAATGGTTACATGAAGTTTCCTCATTTAGGAAACTAATAATTTATGAAAGCGTCCTTCAAATTTGAAGGGCGTTTCATAGTATGTTTAGGTAAGTACTCCTCTTGATGGACTTCAACGGGTGTGGTTGTCCTTTTCATACAATAACAAAAAGGACGGTGCAGATCGTTTTGACAAAAAAATGGAAAGTAATGACGATTTTTGGTACAAGACCAGAAGCAATTAAAATGGCTCCGCTTGTTTTGGAGTTACAAAAATATCCTGAGCAAATAGAATCTATTGTGACAGTAACAGCGCAACATCGCCAAATGCTAGATCAAGTACTAGAAACATTTAAAATCACACCGAACTATGATTTAAATATTATGAAAGATCGTCAAACATTAATTGATGTTACGACAAACGCATTACAAGGCTTAGATAAAGTAATGAAAGAAGCACAGCCAGATATCGTTTTAGTACATGGTGATACAGCGACGACTTTCATTGCGAGCTTAGCGGCGTTCTATAACCAAATTGCAATTGGTCATGTGGAAGCAGGACTGCGAACATGGAATAAGTATTCACCATACCCAGAGGAAATGAATCGCCAATTAACGGGTGTAATGGCGGATTTACACTTTGCTCCAACAGAAGTATCTAAAAAGAATCTTTTAGATGAAAATAAAAATTCTGAGACAATTTTTGTTACAGGTAATACAGCGATTGATGCATTAGCAACAACTGTTAGCGAACATTATACGCATCCAGTATTAGACAAGATAGGCGAAGACCGCATGATTTTATTAACGGCGCATCGTCGCGAAAATCTTGGTGAGCCAATGCGCCATATGTTCAAAGCTATCACAAGAATTTTATCCGAGCATGACGATGTTCAGGTGGTGTATCCTGTGCATATGAATCCTGCAGTAAGAGAAATCGCGAATGAAATCTTGGGTGACAATGAACGAGTGCATTTAATAGAGCCTCTTGAAGTGTTTGATTTCCATAACTTTGCGGCGAGTTCTTATATGATCTTAACGGACTCAGGTGGCGTCCAAGAAGAAGCACCATCATTAGGGAAGCCTGTTCTTGTTCTTAGAGACACAACAGAACGCCCAGAAGGAATTGCAGCTGGAACGTTAAAGTTAGCGGGAACTGACGAGGATACAATTTATGCTCTGGCTAAGGAATTGTTAACAGACAAAAATGCATATGAAGCAATGGCACAAGCTTCAAATCCATATGGAGATGGACATGCATCTAAACGAATTGTAGAGGCATTGCTAGATTTTTTACAAAAAACTAATTAATGTACTATATTTAATTTTAAAAATAAGTCTAATGTACCTGTTAGATTGGGTAAGCTAATTTATGAGCATAATTATGTCGTAAATTAGCTTTTTTTATGCGTCAAGAAAATAAGAACATTTGAAACTATGAAATTTCATACACAAATTTGTCAACAATTTGACAAGAGTATAGAGGTTGTGAAGTTTTTCTCTATTACCAATTGACTTCAAATATCACCTATTGTATGCTTACAAAGGGTAAGAATGATAAGGGTTTCTGTTCATAAATAGGACGTTGAAACACTTGTTATATCAACTTTCTACTAAATTGACAGTTCAAAATAAAACTGTCGATTTGCAACGTTTTGCGCGTTTCGGTTTTTACCGAGTTGGTAAGGGGTGTAAGTTATTTTTTGGGCATTTACACCTGTAATTGAAATGACTCTCCCATTACTATTCCGCTGTGAGTAGTGCCTTTCACTGCTCTTTTCTGATTTCACACGGTGGTCAGCAAACGCTTTCAATACTCGAAAATTTGATTCAGGAGATTACAACCAATGCTAGATTTGCATCACATTTTTGCTGTGCAGAAGAGGGCGTTATTTTTTTTGCTTGCACTCTGCGCATTAGGCTGGGGATTCACTTCCTATCAAACTGTATTTGCGGGCATCGCAGTCGGTGCATTCTTTGGTACGTATAATTTTTGGATTCTAGTTCGCCGTATGGAGAAGTTTGACAGGTCCATTAGTGAAGGGAAGAAAATAGGCTCACTTGGTACAGCACTTCGCTTTGGATCAGGTGTTGCGGCAGTCGCAATAGCCATTTCGTTGCCAAACTATTTTCACTTAATTAGCACGGTCATAGGGCTAATGATTCCGTACGTTTTTCTCTTTGTCGAGAGAATTGTGTCACATGTAAGGAACCGCTAATGTGCTTTAAATTAGAAAGAGAGGTGAAAAATAACAATGACTCATGAAGCTCCATTACTAGAAGTCGGTTTTTTAACATTTAATAAATCGACAGTTATGATGTTACTAGTTGCTGCAATTATCGTATTTTTAATTGCCTTTATCTCAACTAGAAGCCTAAAGCTAAAACCAACTGGTATGCAAAACTTCATGGAATGGATTATGGATTTCGTTAAGAATATTATCAAAAGCAACATGGACTGGAAAACTGGTGGTCGATTCCACGTACTAGGTATTACGCTAATTATGTTTATCGCAGTATCTAACTTATTAGGTCTTCCATTCTCAATCGTTTATGGTCACGAGCTATGGTGGAAATCACCAACAGCTGACCCAACTGTGACGATGACGTTGGCAACAATGATTTTAGTTTTATCGCATTTCTATGGTGTTAAAATGAAGGGTACAGGTCATTATGCTGGTACATTCTTTAAACCAATGTCTTTCATGTTCCCACTTAAATTAGTAGAGGAATTTGCAAACACATTAACACTAGGTTTACGTCTTTACGGTAACATTTACGCAGGTGAGATTTTACTTGGCTTACTTGCAGGTTTAGCATCATCAGGTGCTGTGGGATTCATCGGGGCAATCGTTCCAATGATGGCATGGCAAGGTTTCTCAATTTTCATCGGCTTTATCCAAGCCTTTATCTTCACAATGTTAACAATGGTTTACATGGCTCATAAAGTGAGCGATGACCATTAATATAAAGCATATAACTTATGCTTGAACCAAAAATACAAACAATTCCAAGGAGGAAATTTTCAAATGACAGGTTCATTAGGTTTATTAGCAGCAGCAATCGCAATCGGTTTAGGTGCACTTGGTGCAGGTATCGGTAACGGTCTTATCGTATCAAAAACAGTAGAAGGTATCGCTCGTCAACCAGAAGCTCGTGGCGTTCTTCAAACTACAATGTTCATCGGGGTTGCATTAGTTGAGGCCCTACCGATCATCGCAGTAGTAGTAGCATTCATCGTAATGAATAAATAATTCAGTTGAACACTGAATTTTACTAGTGGCGAAGCAGGATTCTCCAGATGAAACTTCGCCCTTCATTTTGGAACGGATAAAAGCTATGTGTAAATATAGCTTTTTAAAATAGGTAGTTTTTTAAGTCACTAAATTAAGTTGAAGTTAAAGCTCTTGAAGGGAGTGAAACAATCGTGTTTTTAGATTATCTTGTACTAGGTGCTAGCACTGGTAAGTTCAATAACGGAGACATCATCGCAACATTAGTTATCTTTTTAGTATTAATGTTCTTACTTAAGAAAGTCGCTTGGGGTCCACTTATGGGCATGATGCAACAACGTGAAGAATTAGTAGCGAGTGAAATCGAAGCAGCTGAAAAAGCTCGCAAAGAATCGCACCAATTTTTAGAAGAACAAAAGAGCCTTCTTAAAGAAGCTCGTACGGAAGCACAATCGATTGTTGAAGGCGCTAAGAAGCAGGGCGAACTACAAAAAGAAGAAATTCTTACTGCAGCTCGTAATGAAGCAAACCGCTTGAAAGAATCGGCTTTACGTGAAATTGAGTCTGAAAAAGAAAAAGCTATTGCAGCTGTACGTGATGAAGTCGTTTCATTATCTGTACTTGCAGCATCTAAAGTCCTTAGCAAAGAGATTTCTGAGGCAGACAACCGTGCTCTAATTGAAGAGACGATTGCGAAGGCAGGGGAAGCTCGATGAGTAATTCAACTGTAGCAAAACGTTACGCTCAAGCGCTTTTTGAATTAGCGCAACAAAAAAACATTCTTGCTGAAGTTGGAGCAGACTTAAACGAGCTAACAAAGGTTGTTAAAGAATCTCCGGATTTTTTAACACTTTTAACTGCTCCTAAGTTCTCTATCGAACGTAAGAAACAAATGGTAGCTGAAATCTTTGCAAGTGCAACTCCAGAGGTTACACACACAGTTCAACTACTTGTTGAGAAAAAACGTGTAAACGAAGTGAAGCTTATTGCGAACGCGTATGCTGAGCTTGCTGCACAAGCACAAGGTACTGCAGATGCAACAGTATTCTCTACTCGTGCACTTTCTGCTGAAGAAAGCGCTAATATTTCTACAACATTTGCGAAACTTGTAGGGAAACAATCATTAAACATTACAAACGAAATTGATCCATCACTTCTTGGTGGTATTCGTGTTCAAATCGGTAATCATATTTATGATAGCTCAGTAGCAAACAAACTTGAGCGCCTAAAACGTGAATTAATCGGTTAATAATTTAGAAATGTGAGAGGTGACATACATGGGCATCAAGGCTGAAGAAATCAGCAGTCTGATTAAACAACAGATTGAGAATTATGAATCTGAACTTAAAGTAAGCGAAGTTGGTACAGTTATCCGTATTGGTGACGGTATCGCACTTGCTCATGGCCTCGACAACGCCATGGCTGGAGAGCTTCTAGAGTTCTCTAACGGTGTTATGGGTATGGCTCAAAACCTAGAAGAAGGTAACGTTGGTATCGTAATCTTAGGTCCATACACAGACATCAAAGAAGGCGATGAAGTTCGTCGTACAGGTCGTATCATGGAAGTACCAGTTGGTGAAGAACTAATTGGCCGTGTTGTAAACCCACTTGGTCAACCAGTGGATGGACAAGGTCCAATCAACACAACAAAATCTCGTCCAATCGAAAGTCCTGCTTTCGGTGTAATGGCTCGTAAATCAGTACACGAACCACTACAAACTGGTATCAAAGCGATTGACGCTCTAGTACCAATCGGTCGTGGTCAACGTGAGTTAATCATTGGTGACCGTCAAGTAGGTAAAACATCTGTAGCAATCGATACAATCTTAAACCAAGATGGTGAAAATATGATTTGTATCTATGTTGCTATCGGTCAAAAAGAATCAACTGTACGTGGTGTAGTTGAAACGTTACGTAAGCACGGTGCATTAGATTATACAATCGTTGTAACTGCTGCTGCATCTCAACCAGCTCCATTACTATACTTAGCACCATTTGCTGGTGTTTCTATGGCAGAAGAATTCATGTTACAAGGTAAGCACGTTTTAATCGTGTATGATGATCTTTCTAAACAAGCATCAGCTTACCGTGAACTTTCACTTCTTCTACGCCGTCCTCCAGGTCGTGAAGCATACCCTGGTGACGTTTTCTACTTACACAGCCGCTTACTTGAACGTGCTGCGAAGTTAAATGAAACATATCAAAATGGTTCTATTACAGCTCTTCCATTCGTTGAGACACAAGCTGGGGATATCTCTGCATACATCCCAACTAACGTAATCTCAATTACAGATGGTCAAATCTTCTTACAATCTGACTTATTCAACTCAGGTGTACGTCCAGCGATTAACGCGGGTCTTTCTGTATCACGTGTAGGTGGATCTGCTCAAATTAAAGCGATGAAAAAAGTTGCGGGTACACTACGTCTTGACTTAGCTGCATTCCGTGAACTTGAATCATTTGCTCAATTCGGTTCTGATTTAGATAAAATCACGTTGGCTAAACTTGAGCGTGGTAAACGTACGGTTGAAGTTCTTAAACAAGACCTAAACAAACCACTTAAAGTTGAAAAACAAGTTGCGATCCTTTATGCATTAACTAAAGGTCACTTAGATGATATTCCAGTACAAGATATCGTTCGCTTTGAAGGTGAATTCTTAAGCTGGTTAGATACAAACCACACAAACGTTTTAGATCACGTTCGTACTACAAAAGAGCTTGCTCCTGATGCGGATTACGTAGCAGCTTTAACAGAGTTCAAAAAAACTTTCGCTAAATCAGAATAAGTTCGAGCTAGTCACTTGATTAAAAAACAAAAGGTGGTGAAATACCAGTGGTAAACTTACGCGAAATAAAAGGTCGTATTAATTCTACAAAGAGTACGAAACAAATTACGAAAGCGATGCAGATGGTTTCTTCTTCTAAGTTACGTCGTGCAGAGCAAAACGCTAAAGCGTACGTTCCCTACATGGAAAAAATTCAGGACGTAGTAGGCGCGATCGCTTCAGGAACAAAAGACAGTGGACATCCAATGTTAACTGCTCGTCCTGTAAAGAAAACAGCTTACTTAGTCATTGGTTCTGACCGTGGTCTTGCAGGTGCTTACAACTCAAGTATCCTACGTCAAGTACAACGTACAATTGACGAGCGTCATAAATCTAAAGACGAATACGTGATTTTAGCAGTAGGTCGTGTTGTGCGTGACTACTTTGTGAAACGTGATCATAATGTCGTCAGCGATGTTGTCGGTCTTCCGGATCAACCTACATTTGCTGATATTAAAGAAATCGCTCGTAATGCTGTTGGTATGTTCATTGACGGTACGTATGATGAACTTTATATGTACTATAATCACTTTGTCAGCGCTATTGCTAACGAAGTGACAGAGAAAAAACTTCTTCCATTAACTGATCTTGCACCTGCTAGCAGTAATGCTTCTTACGAATTTGAGCCATCTGGTGAAGCAATTCTTGAAGTGTTACTTCCACAATACGCGGAAAGCTTAGTTTACGGCGCATTATTAGATGGAAAAGCAAGTGAACATGCTTCTCGTATGACGGCTATGAAAAATGCAACTGATAACGCATCTGATCTTATTTCAGACCTTTCATTGCAATATAACCGTGCGCGTCAAGCGGCGATTACACAAGAAATTACAGAAATCGTTGGTGGAGCTGCAGCCTTAGAATAGGCTCAGCTTCCCAACGTCGTATAAGAATACGATAGGAGGATACACAGTAATGAATAAAGGACATGTTATTCAAGTAATGGGTCCAGTTGTTGACGTAAAATTTGACAATGGCCAATTACCAGCAATCTATAACTCACTAACAGTTAAGATTGAACGTCCTAATGAAGAACCAACAATTCTTGCATTAGAAGTTGCGCTTCATTTAGGTGATGATTCTGTTCGTACAATTGCAATGTCATCTACTGATGGCTTACAACGTGGAGCAGAAGTAACAGACTCAGGAAAAGCTATCTCAGTACCAGTTGGTGAAGTTACTTTAGGTCGTGTATTCAACGTACTTGGAGAAGTAATCGACTTAGGTGAAGAGATTCCAGCTGACGCTCGTCGTGATTCAATTCACCGCGAAGCACCATCTTTCGACGAACTTTCAACTACAGTTGAAATTCTTGAAACAGGTATCAAAGTAGTAGACTTATTAGCACCATATATCAAAGGTGGTAAAATCGGTCTCTTCGGTGGTGCCGGTGTAGGTAAAACAGTATTAATCCAAGAATTAATCAATAACATCGCACAAGAGCACTCAGGTATCTCTGTATTCGCTGGTGTAGGTGAGCGTACTCGTGAAGGGAACGACTTATTCTTCGAGATGAGCGATTCAGGCGTTATCAAGCAAACAGCGATGGTATTCGGTCAAATGAACGAGCCACCAGGTGCACGTATGCGTGTAGCTTTAACTGGTCTTACAATGGCAGAATACTTCCGTGATGAGCAAGGTGCTGACGTACTTTTATTCATCGACAATATCTTCCGTTTCACACAAGCAGGTTCTGAGGTTTCTGCCCTATTAGGTCGTATGCCTTCTGCGGTAGGTTACCAGCCAACACTTGCAACTGAAATGGGTAAACTACAAGAGCGTATCACATCTACGAACAAAGGATCTGTAACTTCTATCCAAGCGATCTATGTACCAGCCGATGACTATACTGACCCGGCTCCAGCTACAACTTTCGCTCACTTAGATGCAACTACTAACCTTGAGCGTAAATTATCAGAAATGGGTATCTACCCTGCGGTTGACCCATTAGCTTCGACTTCACGTGCATTATCACCTGAAATCGTAGGCGCTGAGCACTACGCAATTGCTACTGGTGTACAACGTACAATCCAACGTTACCGTGAATTACAAGATATCATTGCAATCTTAGGTATGGATGAGTTATCTGATGAAGATAAACAAACAGTAGAACGTGCTCGTCGTATTCAATTCTTCTTATCACAAAACTTCCACGTAGCGGAACAATTCACTGGTCAAAAAGGTTCTTATGTACCTGTAAAAGAAACTGTTCGCTCATTCAAGGAAATCCTTGATGGCAAATGGGATCACCTACCAGAAGATGCTTTCCGTCTAGTTGGTTCAATTGATGAAGTAGTTGAAAAAGCGAAAAGCATGGGCGTAGAGGTTTAATACTAGGGACGAGGAGGAAAAAATATGAAGACAGTTCTAGTCAATATTGTCACTCCCGACGGCCCAGTATACGATTCTGAAGTATCAATGGTAATCGCTAAAACAACTTCAGGAGAAATCGGTGTTCTTGCAGGCCATATTCCAATGGTTGCTCCACTTGCAATTGGTGCAGTGAAGCTAAAAAAAGAAGACGGTTCTACTGATATTGTTGCTGTTAGCGGTGGTTTCATTGAAGTTCGTCCAGAAAAGATCTCAATTTTAGCGCCTTCTGCTGAAATTGCTGAAAATATCGATGTTCAACGTGCAAAAGAAGCCGTTAAACGTGCTGAAGGACGTCTTCAAGGTAAACAAGACAACATTGATTTCAAACGTGCTGACCTAGCATTAAAACGTGCGTTGAATCGTATCAACGTTCATGAGGGTAATATCTAATTCATTTTTAACGGGCAGATATAGCATCTGCCCGTTTTTTAAAGTGCTTGAATTATAGGACAGATGGAGGGGAAGCATGGAACTTTATGAAGCGATTGGACAAGAAGCTTTATTAGGTATTTTATCGCATATATTTTTTATAGCTATTACATTTTACGCATTACAAGCTTTTATGATAGAAAAATTATTTAAAAAAAATAGAGTTTTTCAAGTTCAGCTTATTTATATTTTATTGAGTATTGCGATAGGCACTGGTGTATCCAATTTCTTTTTACAAATATCTAACTGGTCTGGCAAACTTCCATATTTGTTTTAAACACTGACATAACCGAATAGCTTCTATATTGAATAAGATCATATGCTCCTACATACTTCAAAGGACTTTATAATACCCTTTGTGTGGCCCTTTGAACTATGTATAAAAAAACTTTGAAAAGTTGTTTTTTGTTCATATATCTTTGGGTATGTATTAGATGTGAACGGGTTATTGGTCATTCACAAAAAAAAATTGAAAGCGTACAATAAATAAATAGCAAAATAACTAATAATGGCTTAAAATAGTGATTTGGACGCTTGAATGAGCGTTAGAAAAGTTGTACTATAGAGTTGTTTGTTTACTGATTATGACATTATACTTCTTTATTAAAATAAAAATTCGGTAGGTTAATAGATTGAATTCGGAGGGACATAGGGTGGATAAAATAATAGTGACTGGCGGCCATAAACTACAGGGAAAAGTACGTGTAGAGGGCGCAAAAAATGCAGTGTTACCAATCCTTGCGGCAGCTTTACTTGCTTCAAAGGGAGAGAATGTAATTAAAGAAGTCCCTAACTTAGCAGACGTCTTTACAATAAACGAAGTACTTAAAAGTTTAAACGCAGCAGTTACATATATACCTGAAGATAATGCCGTATATATAGATGCCACAAAAGAACTTTCTAGTGAAGCACAATTTGAATTTGTTAGTAAAATGCGTGCATCCATTTTAGTAATGGGGTCATTACTTGCGCGTAATGGTTATGCTCGTGTTGCGTTACCAGGAGGCTGTGCAATCGGTTCTCGCCCGATTGAATTACACTTAAAAGGCTTTGAAGCAATGGGTGCAAAGATTTCATTTGGTCATGGTTATGTAGAGGCAAAGACTGAGGGTCGCTTAAAAGGAGCCAATGTATATTTAGACTTCCCAAGTGTGGGGGCAACTGAAAATATCATGACAGCAGCTTCTCTAGCAGAAGGGACAACTGTGATTGAGAATGCTGCGAAAGAACCTGAAATTGTTGATCTTGCAAACTTTATTAATAGTATGGGTGGACGTGTAATAGGTGCTGGTACAAATACGATTCGTATCGAAGGAGTCGATACATTATATGGAGTAGAGCATCATATTATTCCCGACCGTATTGAAGCTGGTACATTTATGGTTGCAGCAGCTATTACTAAGGGAGACGTGGTCATTGAAAACGCAGTTCCTGAACATATGACTGCCTTAATTGCGAAAATGCGTGAAATGGGTGTAGAAATTACAGAATTGGATGAAGGTATTCGAGTACGTGTTCCTCAAACATTAAAAGCTGTGGATATCAAAACTATGCCACATCCAGGCTTCCCAACAGATATGCAATCACAAATGATGGCGTTAATGCTAACTGCAGAAGGTACGAGTATCATTACAGAAACAGTATTTGAAAATCGTTTTATGCATGTTGAGGAGTTCCGACGCATGAATGCGGGTGCTAAAATAGAGGGACGCTCTGTGTTTATTGAGGGGCCAGTAGAACTTCAGGGAGCTGAAGTAATGGCAACGGATTTACGAGCTGCGGCTGCACTGATTTTAGCAGGTCTTGTATCAGAAGGTATAACACGTGTTACAAAGCTTCACCATTTAGATCGTGGATATGTTGATTTCCATGGCAAATTAGCTTCTCTTGGTGCAAATATTGAGCGTATTACTGAAGAAGAAGTTGTGACGATCGAAGATGCAACTGTTGAATTACCTGCAAACTAATTTTATTTCAAAACCCTTTGCTTATATTAGCAGAGGGTTTTTTATTTCTCATAACTAAATGAAAGCTAGCATATTATTCCTTATGAAAAAATGGATGATTAGTATAGGTGTCCTTTGTTTAATTGGAGCATTGTATTTGCTTCCTGTTATAGGGATTAGCGAAAGACGGGGGGATGTGCAGCCTCCAACATCAGAGGTAAAAGCTTGCGAAATATTTATAGAAGTGGAGGGACAAAAGGAAAAAATCCCTTTAGAGACGTATATAACAGGTGTAGTTGCAGCAGAAATGCCTGTTTCTTTTAAAAAGGAGGCATTGAAAGCTCAGGCGATTGCAGCACGCACATATGCGTTGAAAACGACAAATTACGGTAAAAAAACGATCGCACCAACTGTAGCAAAGCAAGTTTTTTATGATGAAAGTCAAAGAAAAGCGAATTGGGCTAGCAATTTCCTGGGAAATGAAAAGAAAATTGTCGAAGCAATAAATGAAACGAAGGGACAAGTTCTTCTTTATAATAATGACTTAATTACAGCCATGTTTCATTCAACAAGCAATGGTCAAACAGAAAGTGCCTATGGATATAGTGGTAATGATATTCCATATTTGAAAAGTGTTGCAAGTATATCAGATCAAACCTCTCCAAAGTATGAGGCAGAGCAAGAGTGGTCACTAGCCCAATGGAATAAACTATGGCCTGTACAATGGCAAGCTAGCGATTTTAATCGTATACAACTATTTTACAATGGCTCAGGACGGGTAGAGCGTCTACAGTTAGGGAATAATGTCTGGACAGGAAGAGAAGTTCGAACGCTACTTGGAATACCATCTACTGATTTTACAATTGCCTATAATGCTAATACAAAAAAGGTGCATGTAAAAACACAAGGATATGGTCACGGAGTGGGAATGAGCCAATATGGAGCAGAAGCCATGGCAAATGAAGGAAAAACAGCTGCCGAAATTTTACACTATTATTATCAGGATATTGAAATAAAAAAAATAGATGCATGTTTAAAATAACTTCTAGTTGTTCACACTGCAACTAGAGGTGATGAAAATGAGAGAGGATAAAAATAATAAAGCTTCTCAAAACCAAAATCCAAATCAGAAGGAAAATGGTCAATTACAAAAGAAACCATGGTTTTGGCCAGTAGTTTACACAGGTGGTGCACTAGTTCTAGCAGGATTGTTATTTGGTTACAATAGTCTCGTATCTAAAGTAGAAGAGGCTCCTTTACCAGATTTAGCAGAAGTTGATTCAGGTCCTGTAGTAGAAACAAATGCCCGCACTGAAAACATGAAGTATCCATTCAAAGAAGAGAGTCTTGGTAAAGTACAAATCCTACAAGAGTTTTACGAGCTAGAAGCGAATGAAGAATCTCGTGAAAATGCACTAATGGTATTTAATCAAACATTTACAACGTCTTCTGGTATCTCTATTGCTATGAATGGTGAAGAATTTGAAGTACTAGCTGCTATGAGTGGTAAAGTACTAGAAGTAAAACTAGACGCGTTTACAGGCAATAAAATTGTCATCGAGCATCCAAATGGAATGCAAACTCACTATAGCTCTGTAAAAGACATCGCTGTTAAAGAAGGCGATGAAATTACTCAAGGTCAAGCTTTAGGAAAAGCGACTGATAACGAGTGGAATCAAGCGGCTGGCGTCCACATGCATTTCGAAGTAGTTGAAGACGGAAAATATATGAATCCGAAAAAATTACTAGCTTTTTAAATCGAAAAGCTAGTAACGCATAAAAATCAGCATTTTATTAGGAAAATGCAAAACGTGTTCTGAATAGCTTTGTCCTTACATAAGGTGAAGAAATGCGCAAATGTGCATCTGATTGCCAAAGCATTTTGTGAAATTGTGTGGAAAGGACGAAGAACGTGCATGAGCACATTCGGAAGCGCTGCATACGCCTCGGTGAATTACTGATTGAGACGCGTGAGACTGTGCGTGTCCTCGCGAAAATGACTGGTTATTCAAAAAGTACGGTGCACAAAGATTTAACAGAGCGATTACCAACAATTCATGAAGGATTAGCTGACCAAGTGAAGGAAATACTCGCCTACCATAAGGCCGTACGTCATATTCGCGGAGGAGAAGCAACGAAAAACAAGTGGAAAGAAAGAGCGAGTCAAGACTGATTCGTTCTTTTTTGTTGTGTGGATAAGCGTATAATACGATTTTCTAAGGCATAGTAATTCTATATTATAGCCGTTCAGCATGCGAAAAGAATACAGTCTTATTCACTAAATTTAGGTGAAATTACCAATATAATATGATAAAATATTCTAGATAAAGAGATAAAATGAACGTTATGTAGTTGGAACTGGCGGGAAGGAGAAATTATAGTATGTTTTCGAAAGATATTGGCATTGACTTAGGAACTGCGAACGTATTAATCCACGTTAAAGGGAAAGGGATCGTCCTAAATGAACCATCTGTAGTGGCGATTGATAAAAAGACAAACAAAGTATTAGCGGTAGGGGAAGAAGCTCGCCAAATGGTAGGAAGAACGCCAGGTAATATCACAGCAATTCGCCCACTTAGAGATGGAGTTATTGCAGATTTTGATGTGACAGAAGCGATGTTAAGACATTTCATCAATAAATTAAATGTCAAAGGATTTTTAGCAAAGCCACGTATTTTAATTTGCTGTCCAACGAACATTACAAGTGTTGAGCAAAAGGCTATCCGTGAAGCGGCAGAAAAATCGGGCGGTAAAAAAGTATATTTAGAAGAAGAACCGAAAGTGGCAGCAATTGGTGCAGGTATGGATATCTTCCAACCAAGTGGTAATATGGTAGTTGATATTGGTGGTGGAACAACAGATATTGCCGTTCTATCAATGGGTGACATTGTCACAAGTGAATCCATTAAAGTTGCAGGAGATGTGTTTGATAACGATATTTTGCAATATATTAAAAAAGAATATAAATTGCTAATTGGTGAACGTACAGCAGAAGCTATTAAAATGACAATCGGAACAGTTTTCAAAGGTAGTCGTAATGATACGATGGATATCCGAGGTCGTGACATGGTGACAGGTTTACCACGTACAATTTCAATTCATTCTGAAGAAATCGAACGAGCATTACACGAATCTGTAGCTATGATCGTTCAGTCTGCAAAAAATGTTTTAGAAAAAACACCACCTGAGCTGTCGGCTGATATCATTGATCGTGGTGTAATTATTACTGGTGGCGGTGCGCTTTTACATGGCATGGACCAGCTATTAATTGAAGAATTAAAGGTACCGGTCTTCATTGCTGAGAGACCAATGGATTGTGTAGCTATTGGTACAGGTATTATGCTTGAAAATATTGATCGTGTGCCAGCTTCCTTATAAAAATAAAATGAGGTGATTTCTTTGTTTAAAGGGTTTTATACAGTTGCAACCGGTATGATCACGCAACAAAGAAGAACAGAATTACTATCCAATAATTTAGCGAATGCGAATACACCAGGATTTAAGGCGGACCAATCTACTATTCGTTCGTTTCCAGATATGTTGATGTCTAGCATTGGGAAAACAAATGCTCCTGCCAATCAACAAGCTGGTGCTGAATATATGAGTCAAGTAGGTGCATTAAATACTGGGACATACTTACAAGAAACATTACCAAATTACATACAAGGCCAAATCTATAACACTGATTTTACAACAGATATGGCATTGATTGACGGAGACTTACCACAAAATGAAGATGGCGTTACTGGCTCCATTTTCTTCAGACTAGCACATCCTGATGGTGGAGAAGCTTATACACGTAATGGTAATTTTACTTTGGATGGCCAAGGTTATTTAGTAAATGGTCAAGGTCTGTATGTATTAAATGATACTGGACAACGAATCCAGTTACCTAATGATGATTTTCGCCTCGATGAAAGTGGCGCCATTTACATTAATAATCAGCAAGTAGCACGTGTAGGCGTATCGTATGCTGCCAATCCGAACATGCTACAGAAACAGGATAACGGTCTTATTCGTACAGAAAATGGTGAAAACTTGCCATCAGCCTATGGAACGAACGGTGTTTCCTTTACACTACGTCAAAACTTTTTAGAGGGTTCAAACGTAGATTCTGGTCGCACAATGACAGATTTAATGACAGCCTACCGAGCATTTGAAGCCAATCAAAAAGTATTACAAGCTTATGATCGCAGCATGGAAAAGGCTGTTAATGAAATCGGGAAAATTTAACGAGGCGAACAGGAGGCGTTTTATAAATGCTACGTACAATGATCACGGCAACCAACACAATGGGCCAATTACAAAATAAACTTGATACGATTAGTAATAACATTGCCAATAGTAATACAACGGGCTTTAAAGCGAAGGAAGCTTCTTTCAATGAATTACTTTATCAACAGTTTAATAATGATAAACAGGATCGTGCTGAGCGCCAAACACCTGTTGGTATTCGTTATGGATCAGGCGCAATGCTTGGACAAATTAAATCCAATCAAAAGCAAGGGTCATTACAGACCACTAATCGGGATTTGGACTTAGCTTTTACAAAAGCAAAACAATATTTCAATATTTTAATGCCAAATGGTGAAAATGGAACTGAAACAGTGTATACTCGACAAGGTGACTTTTATTTATCGCCGTTAGATAACGGAACAGTTATGTTAGTAACGGCAGAGGGATATCCTGTAGCAAATGCTGCTGGACAGGCTGTTACATTACCAGATAATGTGCAAAGATTTTCAGTACGAGATGGTGGTATACTAGAAGCATCTTATCCAAATGGCGATATCATTCGTACGGATTTAGCTGTTACAGAGTTCCAAAAACCGCAATTAATGGAAAATGTTTCTGGTTCTTACGTTGGATTACCAGACGACCTTGCTGAGCTTGGCTTTACACAAGCAGAAGTACTAACGCAGCTAGTCGGTGCTAACCGTCAGCAAATTGGCATGCAAAGTGGTACTTTAGAAATGTCGAATGTTAACCTATCGAAGGAAATGACAGAACTTATTCAAACACAACGTTCCTATCAATTCAATGCAAGAACGGTTACATTAGCAGATCAAATGCTGGGCCTCATTAATGGTATCCGATAGGAAGTCATCCTAAAACGCAAGGAATGAAGAGGAGTACAATTTATGACAAACGATTCACGTCGACGTTCTGTGCCGACACAAGCAACCGATACGCAACCAGAAGAGAAAGAACGCCGCTCAAATGGAGAGCAACGCGATGTTCGATGGGTGCAAATCCGACTGATTCCGATTTGGTTACGCATTGTCATTGTTCTCGTCTTAGTTGTTGCTGCCGCAGCATTAGGCTCAATGTTTGGCTTCAGTGTTATTGGAGAAGGAAATGCTATGGATATTTTCAAAAGAGAAACATGGCAACATATATTCGATATAATGAATGGTAAAGAATAATATTATTCTTTACCTTACTTTGTGTATACATACTTTATTTTGAGGGGGAAATGACATGTTAACAGCAGAACAAATTCAAGCAATTTTACCACACCGTTATCCATTTTTATTTGTAGATCGCATCATTGAATTAGAAGAAGGAAAACGTGCAGTAGGCTTAAAGAATGTTTCTATAAATGAGGACTTTTTTAATGGACACTTCCCAGGATATCCAGTGATGCCAGGTGTATTAATTGTAGAGGCATTAGCGCAAGTAGGCGGAGTAGCTCTTTTAAATGCCGAAGAATTTAAGGGCCGTTTAGCATTTTTAACAGGTGTTGATAACTGTCGTTTTAAGCGTCAAGTAGTACCTGGCGACCAACTTAAATTAGAAGTAGAATTTGTAAAGCTTCGTGGTGCAATGGGTAAAGGTCATGGTGTAGCAACTGTAGACGGAGAACTTGTATGTGAAGCCGATATTTTATTTGCAATTGGACCAGAACAGCCAAAACAAGCTTAATTTGCATTTATAGACCAAAAGATATAAAATATATAAAGTCAAGTCAAAAATTGAGACTAGTAGGTTCTTAAATTGCGATGGCGAATAAGCGATTGTGAATTGAAATAGATGTGATTTTTAGGTTTTACAAACGTAGGAGGATTATTAAGATGTATAAGGAATTGTCTTCAGGTATTAAAATTAGCATTACTCGTTCGATTTCAACATCTTTTGAAACATACTTAGCAAGTATTAGTTGGGATGAAGAGCGCTTTTCCATGGAAGACTTCATTGCAAGCTGGCAGACTTATTTCCAGGAGAATGCAGCATGGATCGAAAAAATCCCAGCCGAAACATTGATGAGTGCAGAGTTTCATGAAGAGATGGCACAAAAAATTGATGAGGTCATTGCCAAAATTTTAAATGAAGAACCAACAGCGCAACAAATCGAAACAATCGAGGCATTGCAAAAAGAGCTAGGCACAAACTATAGCTATGACTGTAAAGCAGAAGCAGCATATATTGAACAGTTATTAAAAGAAAAACAAAAATAGTTTGAACAAAAATCGGATAGTTCCCTCCTTTCCCGGGCAATCTATGTAGGATCACAAATACACATGATGTATTTGATGACATAGTACCAAGAAAGGAGGTTTTTTACTATGTGGAAAATGTCATTTTTAACCATTATTCTGGCTACTGTATTCCTTGGAGGATGTAACTGGGGAAATCGTGCAGTTGAAGATCACCCTGTGAGAGACGCCGAGACAGACGTTCGTAATGGTGTTGATCGTGTCGAGGATGCATTAGATCCAAATAATCGTGATGATGCATACGATCGTAATAATGTAAATGGTGTTGATCGAGGTACTGTTAACGAAAATACAACATTGCCTGAAGCAACAACACCTGGATCAAATGCCGATATTAACAGCACAAACGGCTATGACAACGTACCAAATGCAAATGGCGTAAATGGTGTTGAACGTAATGACAACAACGTGAACAATAATAATGGTATTGTTGATGAAAAAGTCAATGACACTGAAAAGTATCGTGACGGTATGAACAACCGATAATATTAAAAAGAGTGTTTCCTAAATGGAAAGCACTCTTTTTTTCATGAGTGGAAAAATAACTTCAGAAGCAGAGCAAACAAAAATGTAAATTATGTAATGTGAAAAATATTTGGATATAATAATTCATACTATTCACGATAAATGTTTATTGTTCAATAAAAAAACGATGCAGAAATTTGCATCGTCAGTCATTCTTCAATTTTGGTCGCTGCTTCATATCTTTTGTAAAGCGTTCCAGTAAATTTTCTAAAGAAACACCTTCAGCTAGTAGCTCAGAAAGCAATTGTTCAGCATATTTAGAGCGTTTTATTTTGAGTGTACCTTTTAAAAGTACTGAAACATGGTCACCGATTTCTTGAACAGTATGTACGATTACCTGGAAAGGAGCGGGTTCATTATCTGGAAATGAAATTACGGCACGTACATTAAAGACAGTAGCATTCGCTAAGAGCTCATCAAAGGTTGAGCGATACTGTTTTTCCAAAAACAATTCAAGTACCCAAGATTGATGGCTATTCTCCTGATTAATAATTATGCCATCGACTAAAGGGAATGGTTGCACGCCATCTTTTGTGACAAGGTCAAAGGAAAGCATTTTAAATGTTTTCATTATGTATATTCCTCCTAAGTCTGTCATTCTTTTAGTATAACACATGCGGCTACGGTTGTTGGTCGTGCGCACCTGCTAGTTAATTTCTAAAAATGCGAAATTGATGATTTCATGAAATAGCATTTGCCATTACTGCTTAAAGCATTCAGCTGAAAAAATAAGAAAAAATAGAAAAATAAAACAGTCGATTTACCTAGTTTATGTTTAAGAATCGATGGAAATTATCATTTTCCTCTTTTGCTAATACGGTAATCGTTTTGTAAGATGAGAGCAATCCAAAGCAAAGGAGGTGAATGAATGAATCAAGTCGGACTGGTTGGAAGGTTTACGAAAGATCCAGTGTTACGCTACTTATCTGGAAATCGTGTGCAGACTCATTTTTCCCTTGCCATTAATCGCAATTTCAAAAATAATCGTGGAGAGGTAGACACGGACTTTATTTTCTGTACAGTTTGGGGAAGGCTTGCAGAACATATTGTCAAATACTGCGGTAAAGGCTCATTAATCGGTGCAAACGGCCGTATTCAAACAAGGTCATTTGTAAATGAAGAAAACACCAAGATTTTTATGACAGAGGTAGTGGTCGAAGATGTTCGATTTTATCAACTTAAACAAAGGGATAGTGACGAAGTTTCTATTGTAACGCCACCTCCATCAAATGAACAGGAAGACTTAAAAGAATTTGTATTACCATAGCTTGCTACATACGGCGCAAGAAAAGTTATTGTCTGATCCGCCATTCTCCTTATATTCCTTGCACCGTAGCAACAGAAAGGAGTGATGTGGACCAACTTTTAACAAAAAGTTGCTGAAGACCGCACAGCAATATAAGTTTTAATACAACTAAATATGAAAATGAAGTAAGTAGGGAAAAGAAGTAAACAAAGTTCCACTGAAAAAGCGCCAAGACACTTTTGCCCTTGGCGCTTGTCATTAATATATGTCTAATGTAATGAGATCACGAAGTTCTTGATCCTCTAATTCAGTCAACCACTGGCTTGATTGAATGAGTTCTTCTGATAGTGCTGATTTCTGTACAAGCATTTTATCTATCTTTTCTTCAATCGTGCCAAGTGTTACAAATTTATGGACTTGCACAAATTGTGTTTGGCCGATGCGATAAGCACGATCTGTTGCTTGATTTTCGACAGCAGGATTCCACCAGCGATCTGCATGTAAGACATGATTAGCAGCTGTTAAATTAAGCCCTGTACCCCCTGCTTTTAAGGAGAGAATAAATATAGGGAAATCTCCTGCCTGAAATGCCTCTACTAAGCGGTCTCGTTGCTGCTTAGGCATGGCACCAGTTAAAAACGGTGCTTCTACATTATATAATTCACTTAAACAATGCTGTAGCAATTGTCCCATTCCAATATACTGTGTAAAGATCAGACATTGCTCGCCATTGTCCACAATATCTGCTGCCATTTGTACAATGCGCTCTAACTTTGCCGAACGTGCAAGCATTGTTTCGGCATCCTCGAAAGGTTCCTTTAAATATAAGGCAGGATGATTACATAGTTGCTTTAGCTTACTGAGCATTTTTAAGACGCGTCCCTTTTTTTGAAAGCCTGTTAACTGCTCTAGCTGATCAAGCGTCTCTAAAATGTAGCCTTCATAGAGAGAAGCTTGCTCGGCTGTTAATGGGCAATACTCGTTCGATTCTAGCTTATCCGGTAAGTTAAGCTGTAAATGTGGATCACGTTTTGTACGACGTAATAAGAATGGTTGGATTTTTGCTCGTAGCTTTTGTTTATGGGATTCAGATTCATCTCGTTCAATGGGCAAAATAAATTCTTCATTAAATCGACCAAAGCTACCTAAATAGCCCTTATGAATAAAATCAAAAATAGCCCAAAGCTCAGATAGACGATTTTCTACAGGTGTCCCAGTCAGTGCAATGTGATGATCACCCAGTAATTTACGAATGGCTTTTGATTGTAAAGTTTGCATGTTTTTAATATTTTGTGCTTCATCTAGTACCACTGTAGCCCAGTCAATGTCCTGTAAAAATTCAGTATCCTGTGACACAGTACCATAGGTTGATAAAATCACATGTGGTTTGTCGATCTCTACAAGCTGTTTAAAATCATCATCCTTTGCACGGTTCGTCTGATAATGCGTATGGACAATCAGAGAAGGAGCGAATCGAGCAAGCTCTTTCTGCCAGTTACCAAGCACTGAGGTTGGACAAATAATAATGGATGGTTTAGTGTAATCAGCTACTGCTTCATATATATGAAGTAAATAGGATATCAGTTGAACGGTTTTTCCAAGACCCATATCATCGGCTAGGCACGCACCGAAACCTTGTTGACGCATAAAGACTAGCCATTCAAAGCCCTCAATTTGGTAAGGGCGTAATTCTGTTTGTAAAGTCTCTGGAATCGGTACTGCAGGTAAACCTTTTTTGTCTAAGAGCTGTTCCATATATGCCTTTAACGAGTGCTGTATCTCCAATGCAAAGAGAGGATCATCTCTAAGTGCATCGTCAGCATCCTCTTCTTCAAGAGGTGCAGATAAATCTTCAGGCAATTCCTTGAATAGTAGTTCTCGTACAGTCCAGCTTTCATCTTCTGCTTGCTGCATCAGAGCTCGCATTTCTTGCATCCAACTAGCGTCTACTCGGAACCATTCTGTACCTATACGAATAAACTCACGTTTTTCTTCCACCAACTTTTTAAATTGCTCAGGTGAAATCGTCTGTCCGTTCATTGAAAATTGCCACTTAAACGTTAAAATATCATCTAACCCAGCAACTTTTTTTGTGGATACACTGTTAGTCGTGACACGTACACGGAATTTGGATTGTTTTAAATCCTTTAGCCATGCAGGAAGCACAACATCAAAACCTAATGCCTGTAATCTGGCGAGGTCCTCACGTAAAAAAGATCGTACTTCTACGTCTTCGAGTGTCACACGAATAAAAGTTTCACTACTAATTGCATCGTTGGATAGAAGATCTACTATTTGTCGTTGTTGCTGCTCAATATCAGTTGCAAACATTCGCCATTTTGTGGGTAGTGCATCTTCTATAGGTAAGGATTGCTTTCGAATAGCAGGTGTCCAGTAATTTTTAGTAGTAGCGGTGCTAAGGACTGTTTCTAATAGCCAAACATCGGAATCTTCTTCTGGCTCACTTAATCGTAATGACACCGTAATGGTACCAACTTGACGAGTTTGATCCAATGGCCAGCCACCACGAAGGAAAAAGGGCAATAGCTTTGGTAAATCAGAAAATATAAGCCCAACTTGTGCAAGCTTTTGCTGCACCCCAGTTTCTAATAATGCAGAATCTATATCATTAATAGGGAAGGCTAGCGAAGAAAAATCCTCTGCTAGGACAGCGTGTGACCAAAGTGACGGCTCCTGCCAATATTTCTGTAAAGCCCATACTTTTTCCAACCACTCCTTACTCTCTTCATTTGCACCCACCCAACTAATAAAGGGATGTTGATAACTTGATGAAAAAATATCAAGAAGCTCAGCAGTAGAAACCTCAATTGTAAAATCAGCCCGATTTGTTAGTAAGCCATAGACATTTGCTTCATAAGTAAAGAACAATGAAGATATTAATGTATCTACATCGATTGTTGTACCATTTGAAGTTAGGCCCTGCAATATAAAGTATCCTTCCCGAGCTATATCAATACGAAGCTGTTGTGATTTAGAAAAAGGGGAAGGAGCATTTATTGTCATCATACTAAGTTTCCTTTCTCGATTTCTTCCTGTAACGCACGAAGTCGTTTGTATTCTGCACGAATTGTTTGCATATATGTTTCAAAATAAGCTGTTTTACCAGCTCGTTTTGCGGCACTACGCATACTTTTCCAAATGCGCACAGCCTGTTTATAATTCATGCGTGATTTTTGGGCAATTTCCGCCATTGCATAAACATGATATAAAGGTAAAACCGTAGCGGGTTCAACCTGTAACACATCCTTTAATCCACACATCTCTAAATAAGATAGTGAGGAAGGATTTAATTGATGAAGCGCAGCCCATTCTCGAAATCGCCCCTTTTTTATTAGAAACGATGAGAATGGTTGAAGGCCATAGACACCAAAGGCACTGTATAGGATGGCTTCCTCTTCCTCGGTAAGTTGTATTTCATCAAACAAAAGCTGAAATTGACGTACATACTGGGCTCGTTGTACAACTGGCACAACCCCCTGCAAAAATGCTTCTGTCATTGGCAAGATTGTTCGTAAAATAATAGCCAGCGCATGTGATTCGCCAGCACGCTGAGCAAAAGTAGCCAGTTCAAATAAATCCTGCATTTGTTGCAAATTAATATGTGTCAAACTTTCAAGCAGCAAGTCCTCTTTTTGTAATAGCACATAAAATAATAACTTTAATGATTCTAAAGAGATTTCTGCCGAAGGATTTTCGAGATTATTTAAATAATCTAATTCCTGCTCACGCCGAGGCTTCTCGTAAAAAAGCACTGCCCAAAGCAGCATGTACAGGCGAAGTCGATTAGGAAAGAGTCCATGGCGTTCTAATAAAAATTTCCTTACTTCCTCTTGGAGGGCATCATAAAATGGATCTGTCGCAAAAAGTCGAGATCGATTAGTTAGCTCGGTAAGAATACTCTCAAAAGATTGGCTGCTTTGATCAATAAAGTACTTCATATAAGGTGAATCTAACGAATGGCCAGGTGTTTCATTCAAATGTCGCCAGATAGTATTAAAAATGGCTAACTCCATAAATAGTTTATAAAGAGGTTGCCATTCACGCTCAAAAGGCATATGTCGACGAAGACGCTCCAATGCATCTGTCCTTATCGCCGAAAGGCCATAGCCTTCTAAAACGCGCCCTGCTGGTAATAATCTTTTCATTACTTCTTCAACCATCATTGACCAACTTTGTGGGCTACGTTCATCAGCTAATGATTTTAACTGGACAGATTTTTGAGCACGCCAAGCACTCGACCAATTTTGAACTGAATCAAAATACTGGTAGAGAGCAAGTAAAGCACCCACCTGATGACGGCACCATTTTTGTTGAGGACAGCTACAGTGTAGCTCTTCTTTGGAGAAATCAATTTCAACAGAAGCGGGTCTGACATCCTGAACAGTTGCATATAATATAGAACTTGCTCCATTAAAACGTTCAAAAATAATGGATTTATTTCTAACAGAAAAGACAGCACGACGTACTAGTTCTTCATCTTCCGTAGAGGAAGGGTGTAAATCATGTTCAGCTTCTTTTAATTTAGTTAGTACAAATGTTTGATGCTCTTTAGCCAATTGTGATATTGACAATGCCATAACCTCACTCCTTTCTTCATGTACGGCTATGTTTAACATTGATTAAATGTAGTAAAGGAAAAAAGACTGTCCTTCCATTATACGATTAAAATGCGGCAATGATAAGCTGAATGATTAGAAAGAAAAAAATTGAAACAAAGATAGTTAACAAGACTTTTAATTTGTGTTAAAATCTGAATAATCAGATAACTAAGGAGGGATGAAGGATGATGCAAGTTCAATACATGAAGCCGTTTTATACAAAAATCACTGGGGACAAATTGCGTCTCGTATTTGCTTATCAATATTTCTCTATTTTAAAAGAGAATGAGATTTTCCATTTCATTCCCATAGAAGGTAAAGAGATGATTATCAACATGAAGACACAGCAAATTGAAAATTTATCTGAGGTTTTTGTTTTCCAAAAGGGCAATCGTTTTATCCGATTACCACTTTATCAACTACTGCTTATTACGAACGTTCATGAACATCTAGCACCAATACTTGAAAGCGCTACACCGAAGCAACAAATTCCGCTTGTTTCTACAGTGACCGTAGGCGAAATTGATCAGCTTATTGCTGAGATAGAGGACAGGAATCTTGATAATTTAATCGATCAGGCATTGTTAGAAAACAATAAAACACTCTTTTTTGATCTACTACAGCAAAAGAACCATCAACTTGGAGGTTTCAAAATTGAATAGATGGCATGCCTATTAAGCACCTACTTTTCCTAAAACGAGAAAGGGGTGCTTTTATTTATAATAAGTAGGCCAAAAGTTTAAGACTAGGATTTGCTAGTTTAAAAGTTGTAAATAAATCCTAAAATTTTGGAAACTATTTCCGAGAGAAACGTTGAAAAGATAGGAAAAGAGCCGATATAAGTGGCAAGAAGGTGGTGAGTAAATGCTTGGTAAATGGTCAGCAACGGGAATGTCAATCCTGAATAATATGAATCGACATTACGGTGCTATGAGTAAAGCAATGTTACGAATTTCTACAGGGTATCGAATCAATAGTGCAGCAGACGATCCAGCAGGTCTAGCCATTTCTGAAAAAATGCGTGCTCAAATTCGTGGGTTGAATATGGCGGCCAAGAATATACAAGACGGCATCTCTTTAGTGCAGACAGCAGAAGGGGCATTGAACGAGACACATGCGATGATTCAGCGTATGCGAGAACTAGCAGTGGAAGCATCCAATGATACGTTAACGGATGAGGATCGGAAACAACTTGATCTGGAATTCCAAGAATTAAAGAAGGAAATTCAACGTATTTCAACTGATACCGAATTTAATACAAAGACACTACTTAATGGTGATTATGAAACAAATGGGATTAAAATACAGGCAGGGGCCAATGCAGGGCAGAGCATTGAGCTGTTTATCAATGGCGTAGGTTCAGAAGCACTCGGTCTGAAGGATGTCTCGATTGCTACTCGTGAGGATGCGGATAAAGCCCTCTCTTCTATGGATGATGCTTTAAAACGTGTATCCAATGAACGCTCTCGCCTAGGTGCCTATCAAAATCGTTTGGAACATGCCTACAATGCCAATGTGAACACCGCAGAAAATTTACAAGCAGCTGAGTCACGGATTCGTGATGCAGATATCGCAAAAGAGATGATGAATATGGTGAAGGCTCAAATTCTAATGCAGGCAAGTCAATATGTATTGGCAGTGCATATGCAGCAAGCACAGTCCATTTTAAAATTATTAGAAGCCGGAAAAAAATGATGAATTTCAATAAATATTGAAATTCATCATTTTTTATGTTTATTTTGAGAAAACCTCAATCGCTAATTTAGCGGTCGCTGTTGCTTCATGTTGTAAAGGTAGTACAGCCTGACGCATATTCTCTTGAACGGTCGTATAAGATTCAAGGATCGCGATAGCTCGTTCAAACAATGTAACACCGTTCCAATCATCTATCTCGACATGTCCAATAACCGGTTGATCAACAATTTCAGCAAAAGCATCGATTTTTGGATCGTACGAAATCGCGATAAAAGGTGTAGCGTAAATTGCAGAAAAGATGAGGGAATGTAGTCGCATCCCAATTAATATTTGAGATTGTCCAATCACCGCAATTTTCTCCTCTATAGATAAATCGGAAGGAGCGATTAAACTTTTTTCCTTCATCAGTGATGCAACTTCCTGTGAAGTTTTTAAATCATGCTCACCATGCATTGGTAAGAAAACGATTTGCTCACCCTGACGTACTAATTGGTCTAGACTATGTGCAATTTTTTCTTTATACGCTACTGTAGATGGCCAATCACGAACACTGACAGAAATATAGCTTTCGGCAGTTAGGGATTTCTGATCTAACCAATTACAATGAAAATCGCCACCGTTTAGGCCCATAACAGGATCTGGGACGATCTTAGTCTCTTTACGCACACCAATCTCTGTTAAAAGAGTTTGAGAGGCTTTATCTCTAACCGTAATTTGCTCGACCTTGTTAAAGGTTTTACGCACGATGAATTTACTAAGAGAGTGGTTGATTGGCCCCATACCTTGGGCGTAAACAAATACTGGCTTCTTCAACCATTTTGCGATTTGAATAACGCCTGCATAATAGGGAATGGTTTTCATGCCAGTTTGATCCTGCATCAAACTGCCGCCGCCACTAATGAGGCCATCAGCTGTTTTAAGCAATTGACGAATTTCTTTCATTTTCCAACGATTGACGGCTTTCACACCGTATGTTTGCTCAGTAGCAGTTGGGTTATTGGATAATACAGTGATCTCGATATCACTCTGCCATTTCTTTAATGACTGAATAATGGATAGTAGAATGGCATCATCTCCGACATTATCGAATCCATAATAACCAGATAAAACAACGTGCATTACGACCACCTCGCGATTGCTTTAGAGACCCAACGATAACCTACCTTGAAGATTAGGATAAAGACAAGTCCTATAACAAAACCAAGAGTAACACTGTATAGTGTACGTAATACAGAAACAGCTACTGGAATGTGTAAATGTGTAAAGGTATTAACGATTGATAAGAAGCCGATAACACCTGGTACAAGTAAGATACTGCCCCATTTGCGATTAATGCCCATTACATATAACGCTAAAATAAAGAATGGGAAACCAATAATAAATTCTTTAAATCTTGGTCGAACATAAAATGTATCTTCTAGCCATTGTCTAAACACTAATTCAAAATCACTAACAGACCCAGAGTTTCCAGTTCTGCTAATATAGAATAATCCGACACCAGCCACAACAACTAGTAACAGCACATGCCAATATTTTAATTCTTTATTTAATAATGTGACAGTATTGGTTAACGAATTTTTGATGTTTTGATCAGCTAATCGGTTAATCTCAATTACCGTAAATAGTAAGACGCCCATGATTGGAATAAGATAAACAAGCTTAACCCCTTTAAATACAGCAAATCCTGTCAAAAAGGCATTTCCATTTAATAAGCCAATCACAATGATGATCCCGATCAGGCTAATCGCTACTGCCTTCAAATATTGGACAAGTATTTTGGACATTTTCGTAGAACCTTGCGCAGTTTTAATAACGGCATAGGTTGGTGCAAGGACTGCAATAATTAATGCGAATACTTGTAAGAATAGGGTACTTTTCAATAGGAAGTACGCAATAGCAATCACCGTCATAAATCCAGTTGCTGCGATACGAAGCGGCATCCATTTTACTAATTCTGAGATGATAAAGGTAAATAAAATACCCGCCAATAATACAGCTGCTGTTACCCAAGTAGGTACTGCCACCTTATCAAAGAGCTTTGGCTCGTCTGGTTTGAAATGATCTGGCATTCTTTCATGAACACCGTTTAAGTAGTCAATTGTCTGCTCTACATTTTCCTTGGCATTGCCAGTTGTTTTAATATGATAGAAAATAGAGCGGATATTACGCTCTTTCACGGCTCTTGTTGTACGGTCAATACTTTCATTTAACTTTAATTTTGTCTCTCGGTTGACATTAATACTATGCAAACGAATCATATTGTAATCTGTCATTTGAGCGATTTTACTTTCGCCTTTCAATGGGTTACTTTCAATTGTGTAGAAGTAATAACCCGCATCGCTTAATTTCTCCACTAATTGGTTGCCATCTTCTTGTCCAAAGCCAATTGCTTCGTCACCTTGGCCAAGCAAGCGACCAGCAGAACCGTCTTTTAATGCCAGTAATTGATTCACCAACTTTTCGTTAGCCACTTCACTATCTGCATTTTCCACTTTAAAGATGTAGCCTAGTCCATGCTTACTAATCATATCAAGTGCAGGTTGATCGTAGCCGATCGGTGTTTTTAAATCAAAGTTATGGTTAGAAGTAGGGAGGAAATAAAAAGCTTCTTCTCCTATTTGAACTTCCTCTGGCTCAACGCTATCCTTGATGAGTTTTTGATAGTCTGTATGATCAGGCACTCGGATATAATAACCACTCTTTGTAATATCAACAGCATCTTTATAAGGTGTGAACAATAATTGTGCTGCTAAGTCGTTTTCTTTATAGACAGTAATCAAATTTTGTTTTTCCATTTCCTTTAACGTTAAAGGCTCTAGACTAACAGTTGTGAGTCCGGCTTCCTTTAAGGAGGAAAGGATTTCATCCATTGTTAGATCACTGTTTTTATCTGCAGTTTGTATTTCATCATAGGGAATCACAACTTCATAAGCATCATTGGATTGCTCCGCGTTCCACCTCATCATTATACCTGTGGAGGAAACGACGAGTAGAAGAACAATGATTCCCCAAAGCCATTTCTGTTTCGACATAAGTGTCCTACCTTTCTTATTTATGAAAATCTTTTTCCGATAACAGGGATTTTCTTTAAATCTTGTTTATGAATAGCTTTCATTAGCCATAGTAAAAGGAAGTAAATAGCTCCTCCAACGATGATAGCAATAGTCAGATAGCCCATTGCCCACATACGAGACCAATGTGTAAAATCAAGCCAAAGCGTTGGTAAACCAACAACTGCTCCCATTACGATCGAAGACACAATCATTTTTACTGTATTTTTTCCAAGAACAGTAAAGCGAATCATACGATATATAAAGACAGTATTCACAATAAATAACACAAAGTACACCAACAATGTTGCATAGGCGGCACCATCTAAACCGAATGCTTGAATGAAGAAGATGTTTGCAAACACCTTCAGAACAACACCACTCAAAATAATGAAGGCGCTTGTTTTGGCAGCATTCATCCCCTGTAAAACACCTGTCCCAAGAAGCGTCAGTGAAGTAAAGACTGAGCTAAGGTTAATCATGGCTAACATTAAGCTCCCCTCTAAGTCTTTGAAAAGAGCTAGATTTAAAGGCAAGGTTAAGGCTAGCAGTCCAATAGCAGCTGGCCATGATATGAGATGAGTCATACGATGTGTTTGCTCAATAATACTGCGTGTTTCATCGATTTTACGTTCGGCAATCTTAGTAGTAATCAGTGGCACAAGTGGTAAAATAATCGAAGATGCAAAAACAGTCGTAATTTGGACCAATGTCAGTCCTCGACCATAGATCCCGTAAAGGAAGCTAATTTCACTTGCGTCAGCTCCTGCATTTCTCAACCCGTATGTGACTGTAAAGGAATCCACAAAGTTAAAAAGTGCCATTGTAACTGAACCAATCGCAATCGGAATGGAAATCTTTAATATCGTCTTACTATATGTTGAGAAATCCTTACTGGAGTATTTCTCCTTGCTCTTCACTTTTACCGAAGAACGGAAATATTTATAGAGTAAATAGAAAAGTGATCCGAGTGCTCCTAAAACAGAACCAGCCATAATTCCACCAGCTACAATATCATTCGAATAATCCATCGCAACAAGGAAATACGCAACAATTAAAATCAAAGCAACACGGACTAACTGCTCAATTACCTGAGAGATGGCAGTAGGTCGCATATCTCCAAAGCCTTGGAAAAAACCTCGATAGACAGCCATATAAGGAGCTACAAGTAACGTCATTGCTACAATAATTAACGCAATTTCTGTTGATGGTCCACCAAGTGCATTCGCAATCTGTGCTGAAAAGCCGTAAATGATTGTAAAACTAATGACGCCAAAGGATAGGGCAAGGATTCTTGCGGTCACATAAATTTTCTTAATTTTGGCAGTATCATGACTCGTGTTAGCTTCCGCAATCAGCTTAGAAATAGCGATAGGGATACCAGCAACAGATAAATACAACGCCACCATATAGACAGGATAGACAAGACTAAAAATACCGAGTACTTCATCACCAGCAATATTTTGAAGTGGTATACGGAAAATACTACCGATTACTTTTGAAAGTAATGTCGCAACTGTTAAGACGAGTGTACTTTTGACAAATGTTGATTGACTCATGTTGTTTTGCCCTGTCCTTTAAGCTTTAATGTGAAAACCTTTAAAGCAAAGCGAGGAAGAACGAGCATTCTTATAAACCGACTTGGTTGGCGTAACAATCGATAGAGCCACTCAAGGTTTAACTTTTGCCAAATGACTGGCGCACGCTTCACAGTACCAGCGATGACATCGAAGGAACCACCTACACCGATAAATACACCTTTTGAAAACTTATCCAGGTTTTCAGTAATCCATTTTTCTTGTCTCGGTACGCCTAAAGCCACAAACACCAGATCAGGTTGTAATGCTGCAATATCATTGGCAATATGATTGTTATTCCAGTCGAAGAATCCATCATGATAGCCTACGACTTCAACATTTGGATAATTCTTATGAATATTGGCGATAGTCTTTTCGATTGTTTCTTTTTGTGCGCCCAATAAATAAATTTTAAAGCATTTTTGCTGACCAACCTCCAAAAGTTTTACCATTGTATCATAGCCTGTCACACGTTCTGGAAGAGAATCTCCTAGTATTTGTGCAGCCTTCACAACACCAATGCCATCCGCACAAATGTAGGTCGCTTGTTCTAAATAACTCATCACAGTCGGATTTTCATTCGCCTGCATAACAACTTCAGGATTAGCTGTGACAACGAAAGTCTTTTCTTGCTGTTCAATACGATTAACGAGTAGATCTACAAACCCTTGCTGACTTATATGTAAAAAGGGTACGCCCATAATCGTTACATGCCTCATATAGTGTTCAAACCTTTCTGTAATTCCTTTTTCACTGCAATCTATCATACCATAAAAGCAATATTGACAGGAAATTTTCGATAAGAGTTTACTTATTGGTATAGGGTAAATAAAAAGGATATCCATCGTCATAGGCAGGTAGATGCTATGACTTATAGGGAAACAAATCAACAGCAAAATGAACTAAAAAATGTCCTGAATTTCATGAGGAAATAGAGGTGTTCATAAACAGAAATTCCGAGTTTCTTCTATTATATAGCGTTTTATGTAGGTGCGAAAAAATACAACAAAAAAAGAGTGCGAAACAATGTCGCACTCTTTTTTGGATCATCGCAGGGTAATCATTTTTTTACAATATAATCGCTATGCACCCAGCCAGTTTTTCCGTTATAGATAACCTGATACCAGGCACCATTTTTAATGAATTCACCGTTATCATTTACAGCACCGATAATAAAGCCATTTGGTTTAACGGTACCTAAAATAGCAGCAGTAGTAGATGGTTCACTTCGAACATTAAGCGTGATGTTCATATCGACAATCTGTAAACCATTTTCAAGCTGAACATAATCATCAAACACCCAGCCTTCTTGTCCATTGACACTGACTTTGAACCAGCCACCATTTTCTCCAAGTACTTTAAAGGATGTGTCCTTTGGTAAATTCGTAATAATGGATGCAGCATCAGCTGTATTTGGATACGTTCTCATATTGAGATTAGTTGTAGCCTTTCCAGTTGCCCCAGCCAAATATGGATCTAAAGCATATTGCTTCGTAGCGCTAGGTAAAGATGGAGCGGAAGGCTGACCTTGATAAACAGGAACATCAAACACTAAATTCGTTGTTTTTTCTGCCCCAATTAATTCGTAAATATCATAAATCTTCTTCGCCTGAATCACTGCCCACATGACATGTGTAGCATATTGATGGACAGTTGGATTCTCAGGGTTCCAGCGCATTTTATACAACGTGTCTTGGCCTTTACTAATATACTGATCCTTTACAAATTGTGCGCCACCGATAATAGCATCCTGTACAGTAAACCAACCATTTGTATAAGCACGTTCCGCACCATATTTATTGGCATCAGCATCAATTGCACCAATACCATATGCATTATAAGTTTTCTGAATGGCGGTTAAACTATCTCGATTTTCAGGGGTTACCATCAATGGTTTTCCATTCGTATCTAGGCCAACCTCAATCCCTTTAATAAGTGCAGAGCCACCATTAGCTGTTTCATGTAATGCGTGTGATAACAAATAAATAGCATTTACATTGTTATCGACACCCGCCTGAATAAAGGCATCAGCCATACTTGCCAAGCTTCCTTTATTAGCAAGCACTTTATCGTTCAGTTCCTTGGTATTCAAATTATTGACTACCGTAGATAATTTTAAAAATTGATAAAAAGATGGGCTATCTTGCATAAAGCTCTTAGGGTGTACATAGTATGACACTAGTGCGTCGCTAGCTGTAAAAATGCCAGCACCATCGACCTTTGGATTATTGGTAGCTTGTTTATTAACCACGGAAGCGTAATCTTGTGGGTAGTTCGTTGTTGAGTATTGCTTCCCGCCAGTCTCGGGTGCTTCCAAATGGATTAAACGATAGAGTACAGTCGCTGCTTCAGCACGAGTTGTTTGAGCAAGAGGTGCAAATTGATTATTAGGCTTCCCAACAAGTAGCCCAGTTGTGACAACAGCTTGTACATCAGCATAGGCCCATTTGGCAATACGAGCATTGTCACTAAAGTTAATAGGGGAGGAAGATGTGTTGATGTTTTGGTAATTGAGAGCTCTTTTTAACATAGCCGCCATTTCCTGACGATTAATATGAGCGTTCGGGTTGAATTTGCCCTGCTCGTCACCTTTAATCAATCCATGATAGCTTGCTTGCTCGATGACTCCGTAATACCAGTCGCCTTTCTTGACATCCGAGAAGGTTGCATGACTAGAAGCAGCTGGCAAGTTAAGTGTTCTAACGAGAAATGCTGCAAATTCAGCACGAGTAACTGCATCGTTTGGACGATAGTTGCCGAATTCATCACCCTTCATTAAATCGTTCGTAATCAGATAGTTCATTTCATGGTAGGCCCAGTGCTTCGAAATATCTTCTGCTGAAGCGGTAGTAGGTGCAAGATATAGCATTCCTGCAAGCACTGCCCCGTAAAGAGGTAATTTGCGTTTCATTTTTTAAGCTCCCTTCAATAGCTGATGGTTATTCTATCAAACTACCAAAAGTGTAGCATAAAAAAAGGCAATCTATTATTACAACATAGGGACAGATAATTTTAGTAATACTTAATAATGAAGAGATCTATAAAAAAAGGAAACGTAGAGGCATAATTCGCTAAAAATCTCTAGCTATATTTCTGTTTCTTTACAATTATAACTAAAATATTACGGGAGTCTTTAATTTTTGACAATTTAGTAACCATTCCAGAAAATGCTTGGTTATTATTGAGAGTAAGGTATAATAGGTAACGGAACTATATGTTACCAACCCAATTGAGGCTAATTTTAGTTGGAAGAATAGTGGTATCTAGTAAATGCCATGGTAAAAAAATCTTCTATATCTAAATTTATGACCCAATGCTTGAATTTAGGGGAAGATAGTGTTATATTATTGTAGAAAGTGAATAAACTTACTAGAATGGTATTCTACTAGCTTTTTCTAGTAAATTTACTAACAAATTTGCTTTAGTTTTGTATTATTCAAGAAAGCTATAATACATACATTTAGGTAACTAGGCGGTACTATAGTTTTCATTGGATTAATATCAATTTAAGGAATTTTAGGGAGGAATACATTAATGGCAAAGCAAAACAAAGGCCGTAAGTTCTTCGCGGCATCAGCAACAGCTGCATTAGTTGCATCGGCAATCGTACCTGTAGCATCTGCTGCGCAAGTAAACGACTATAACAAAATCTCTGGATACGCTAAAGAAGCAGTTCAATCTTTAGTTGACCAAGGCGTAATCCAAGGTGACACTAACGGGAACTTCAACCCACTTAACACTGTGACTCGTGCACAAGCTGCAGAAATCTTCACAAAAGCTTTAGAATTAGAAGCTGACGGAGATGTAAACTTCTCAGACGTTAAAAAAGGTGCTTGGTACTACAACTCAATCGCAGCAGTAGTAGCTAACGGTATCTTCGAAGGCGTTAGTGCAAACGAATTTGCACCAAACAAATCTTTAACTCGTTCTGAAGCAGCTAAAGTTCTTGTTGATGCTTTCGGTTTAGAAGGTAGCGAAGGCCTAGGTCAATTCGCTGACGCTTCACAAGTTAAACCTTGGGCTAAAACTGCTCTAGAAACAGCTGTAGCAAACGGAATCTTCACTGGTTCTGAAGAAAACGGTAAATTAAACTTAAAACCAAATGCAGCAATCACTCGTCAAGACTTCGCAGTAGTATTTGCTCGTACTCTTGATTTAGTTGACGCTGAAAACCCAGTAGATGCTTCTGTAAAAGCTATCAACAACACAACTGTTGAAGTAACATTCGACCAAGAAGTTGATAACGTAGAAGCTCTTAAATTCAAAATCGAAGGCTTAGAAGTTAAAAACGCAGCTGTTAAACAAACTAACAAAAATGTTGTTGTATTAACTACTGCAGCTCAAACTGCTGACAAAGAGTACGTTGTAACTCTTGATGGCGAAGAAATCGGTAAATTCAAAGGTATCGAAGCTGTAGTTCCAAAATCAATCGTATTAAAAACTACAAACACACAAGGTAAAGTAGGTAACCAAGTAACACTTACTGCTGATGTTGGCGTAAAAGCTGCTGGTATTCCTGTAACTTTCAACGTAGACGCTCCAACTGGATCTTTAAACAAAGATGCTGTTGTTGAAGTTTACACTAACGCTGAAGGTATTGCTTCTTACTCTTACACTCAATATGCACCAGATGCTGACGATGTAACTGTTTACCCAACAGGTGCCCCTCAATTACGTGCATTCGGTACTGTGTACTGGGGCGTTGACAACATCTTATCTATTGAAGAAGTTACTACTGGTAACACATTAGCTAACGGTATTAAGAAAACTTATAAAGTAACATTCAAAGACCCTAAAACTGGTGCTGCTCTTGGTAACCGCCAATTAAACGTATCATTTGTAGAAAACACAAATGTTGCATTTAACGCTATTTCAAAAGCAACTGTTACTAACCCAGCTTCTGGTTTAACAGTTACTCCTTACCAAACAACTACTGGTTTACAAGAAGAAATCAAAGTAACAACTGATTCTAACGGTCAAGCTACATTTGTTGTTTCTGGTACAAACACTGCTGTAACACCTTATGTATTTGTTGATGGTTCAAGCTCTGTATTAGGAGTTTCAACTGTAACTGGTACTAACAATGTTACACAAGCTACAACTGCAAACAAAAAATGGGAAGCAACTGAATTAACAGCTACTGCAGCTCAAGTTAAATTCGAAGGTGCTCAATTAAACCACCAAATCACTGTTGAACGTGATGGTGAAGAAGAAGCGGCAGCTCAATACGGTTCTAAATTAAACGGTCGCGAATACAAACTAAAAGTGCTTGACAAAGATGGTAAAGCATATGCTAACGGTCTTGTAAACATCGCACTTGACGAAGTAATCGATCGTAACTTAAATACAAACTCAAACGCTAAATTTGCAAATGTTGAAGATGGCAAAGCATTAACATTAACAAATGCTAGCGCTCAACAAGGTCAAGTTAAATTAGACTCAAAAGGTGAAGCAACTGTTGTTCTTTATGGAGCAAAAGGTGAAGTTGGTACTCCAGTAGTTTGGATCGACCAAAACACTTCTCAAAACCACCAATCAGGTGTATTAGAAGATGGCGAACCATTCTTCAAAGCTCCAGCTTCTAACTTCCAATATGAGCGTGTAATGGGTGCTGAGTTCAAAGTTGAAGGTAAAACTTCAGACCAAAATGTAAGTGCTGATGGTGTTGCTAACTACACATTCGCTATCACTAACCAAAGTGGTGTAGCTCTAGAGCGTTTACAAGGTAAAATGACTTATGAAATTCGCAATACAAGCGGTCAACCAATTGTTGTGAAAACACCAATTACTTACCGTGATCAAAACAACGTAGCAGCGAATTCATTTACAATCTCAGAATATGGTAGCATTACAATCTCTGCTGATGTAGTAAACACTGGAAATGCAGCATTCACTATTGAAACTGCTCCAAATGGTAAAGCAGCTACTGTAGTTGTAACTCCATCATTTGTTACAGTTAACAACTTCGATGCAAGTGCTGATAACGGTACTACAACTGATGCACGTGACTTCAACAAATACGTTACTGCAAAAGGTTTAACTGCTACATTCGGTAACAGCACAGTAATCGATAAAGAGCATACTGGTTACCTACGTGGATTTAACACTGATGCTAAAACAGTTACATTTGATGGTAAAGACGCTGTGAAATATGCAGGTCAATCTGGTAAAACATATGAGTACTACGGTACAAATGGTGCACCAATTATCGGCGAAGCTAACTTCATTAATGCTTTACAAGCTGCAGCTGATAGTGATTCTAATGGAACTCCAGACAGAGCAGTTCGTGCTACTTACCGTGTAGTTGATAATGTAATTAAATTCTATTTATTAGATGGATCTATTAATGCTGGATTTATTACAGAAAAACAAAATGTTGCTCCAACACCAGGTGCTACAGGTACGTTAACATTAAGTGGATCAGCTATTAACTATAAAACACCTTTAAAAATTACAGTAACTGATGCTGATTTAAATCTATCAGCAACTGCAATTGATACTACTACTGTATCTTATACTTTAGCAGGTGGAACTAATGCTGGTACTTACAACATTACACTAACTGAAACAGGTGTAAATGATGGTGAATTCACAGCTACAATTCCATTTGAAGTATATGGTGGTGCTACTGGCGTAACTGTAACTTATAACGATGCTAAAACAGCTACAGGTGCTGCAGCTACAGTAACTCGTACTGCAACAATTTCTAATGTTATTGGTCAAGTAAATAGCACGGCAAACCCAATTGTCGCTTACAATGATGGTATTGCTCCTGCTAAATTAACGATTACACCAACTGGTACAAATACATCTCGTTCTATCGTAATTACTGTTGGTAAAGATACAAACCCAGTTGCTATTCCAGAAAATGCATCTGCAACACAAGTAGCAGCTGCTGTTAATGCACAATTCCCTGGCCTAGCAGTTGTTAATGGTGCAGATGTAGTATTAACTGCTTCTAATACAACAGATAGCATTAAAACAGAGCTTACAGTTGATGGTAATACAGGATTTGCACAAGCAGGTTCTACAACTAATGCAACTGCTGGTGCACCAATTCCTGCTCAATGGGCATTTGATGTAACAACTGATTTCCAAGCTGGCGAAAAACTAACAGTTAAAGTTGGTAATGCATCTAAAACTGTAACAATTGTAACTGCTGGTGATGCAGCAGCAATCGCTGCTTTATTATCTGCTGGAACTGAATTAGCAGATTACACTGTTGCTGATAATGGTTCACGTGTGACAATCACTCAAAAAACAGCAGCTGCAACTCAAGCTACTTTAAGCGTAACAACTTCTAAGTAATTTGTTTGAATGAAGAGTATCTTAATGCGGTGATTTTATAAAAATCTAGCAAAAAGAATGCTATTCATGAAATATATAAAGCTCTATCGAGATGAATTTCTCGGTAGAGCTTTTTTATTATTAATAGAATTTTACATGGTAGAAAAACGTAATATTTATTGTCATAAGTGATGAAAAGAAACAGGGTAAATGTTTCTTTCTAGATATTGAAATTTTTGTCCTTAATCTTTTTTTATTTTTTCCCTACATAATTATTTAAGATTATTTTTTATCTATCTTATTATCAACATAGCAATAGATATTTAATGAAATTTGAAAGAATATCATTCTCTTAATTTCATTTAAGAAAAATTCCCCATATTTTGTTACGGAAATAAAAAGTTATGTAACTTTTTATACTAAAACGAGTCTACTAAAGAGAATAGGTAGAATATGAATAATAAGGTTGCCTTACGCAAGTTATTCAAGTATAGAGTGATTTAAATTGGATAGAAAGCATAATTCTTTAAAGTTCAGTAAATGCAGGTTAAATAAAAAGATTTATGAAAATCCATAAGTTTCATAGAAAATGTTCATGGAATTTTGGAAATATCATTTGCTGCATATGAAGCTTTTGAAGGAGAAGGCTAGCACTCTAGTACCGAATTCTACTTTTTTCGATAAGAATCCCACATTTTGGGGTTTTTTCATGTTAAGATGATAAAGACTATTGAATGTGAAAAAAGGAGATTAACATGTTTAAGAAACTAAGGAATACATGTATTGTATCAGCAGTTGCCCTGGCTACCATTTTGCCTGGACAAGCATCTGCATCAGCAGCTAGTAACAATGGAATTCAGATAAAAAACAATGTTTCGATTACGATTAATGGAGAGACGATTAGTGTCCATGACCCTATTTTAAATAAATCGGATTTCTTATTATTACCAATGCGTGCATTATATGAAGCGATTGGTGCGAGTGTCGATTGGAATAAGGAAACATTAACAGCATCGGCTACTCGTAATGGAAAGAATGTGGATTTAAAAATTGATTCGATGACGGCTTTAGTAGATGGACAAGAGGCAGCGATGGATGTTGCGCCATTTATGTATAAAGATCGTACTTATATGCCATTGCGTTTCGTGAGTGAAAACTTTGATGGTAATGTTCATTGGGATCCAGTTACGCAGTCAGTAGATATTACGCTATCAGATGAGCAACCAGAAACACCTCAAGAAGATCCTTATATTCTACATATCAATAACAAACGTATTGTTATGAAAGATCCGATTGTTTCGAAGGATGGAAGAACTTACTTACCTGCCAGCTATATTTATGATTATTTAGATGATTCCTCTGGCACATGGCAGCCTGATGGTTCCTTTGAATTGCTAATTGGTGGTATGAGCTTTATTTTCAATGAGAATAGCAATCAAGCTTTGATAAACAATGAAGCAGTGACAATGGTAGAAAAGCCATTTATTCAAAAAGGCAAAATGTACGTGCCTGCTAAGTTTCTTGTCGATGCGCTAGGCGGAAATTTGCGTTATATCACGGAAAAAAAAGAAATGTATATTTACGTTTATCGTTATATGTTCACAAGCCCCTTCCTTGAAAAATCATATGGCACTACTTCATCGCCAAGTGTTGTTCCTTCTGCTCGTTTAGAGGGGGATCGTGATTTATTCATTAGTGATAATCCAGAAACGCTAACACGTAAGCTTGTGCCAATGAACAATGCGACGCTTGCACAATATGATGTGAAACCAACGGCAGCGACGAATAAACATCGTGTCTTCGGCTGGCATTACAACACGTTAGGTACAGATGTCACTATTGGGATTACGGTTCAAAACAAGTCTACGACAGAAAGCATTAAGGTCGCTGATTCAAAAGGCATTAACCAAAAAACAGGTAATAGCTGGGTAGGTCATGATCTTGGCTTGACGATAGCGGATGCTACATTAAATAACAAGCTTATAAAATCGGACAGTAATGGTATTGTCATAGCACCAGGAGAAACAAAGGTAATTGAAACATACGATCTACACCACGAATATATTATTGGTTTTTTACATGATTTAGATATTCAAGCGGTTAATGGTGGAAAGCCAGAGTATACGATTCGCACAGTGCTTACAAAGGATAATGGTGATTTAACAACGATCCAATCAGACCAGGTTGCGATTGATGAGTATGCGAAACACCCAAGAGGTGCATGGCCAAGTGCTACAATTCTAGCAGAGCTACCAACCTATACAGTAGATTCACCTGAGGTAGGTTATAACATTTCAAATGGCCGTACGGACAATTTACAAACGGCTGAAAATTCATTGTCCCAAATCAATGGGGCGGTTGGAAATCCAGGTCATTTCGGTATGAACTACAAAGTTTCCATCCCGGTTGTCAATCCAACAGGCTCTACAAAAACGATTAAGCTGAAACTTGCGGGTCGTGGAGGCTTATACAGTGGTGGGATTAAGGTCAATGGCCAGGTGTATTTAGTGCCTTCTTTAAGAGTAGGGGCAGAGTATGTTGAACTACCAGATTTCAAGATGAAGGGTTCAAAAGATACGATTGAATTAGAGCTGATACATGCTGGTGGGGTTAATCTTCCAGTAGCTATCTATGTAGAAACAAAATAAAGAAGTCACTGGCACGGGTCATGCGACATGATATCGTGCCATACTTTGATTAATTCGGAGTGAAGAAATTGGCAAGAAAATTAGTAACAATTGTTGTAGTCATGTTCATGCTTATGTTAACGGTTAGCCCCATTAATGGACAAGCAGCTGGTTTGGGTAATAAAGTTAGTGAAGTGAAAACAGAGGTATCACCACAAGTAAATCACGTACAACAAACCTATACTTCAGGTTCTGTACGTCAGTTTGTAAATGTTTTAGATGTCAATTTAAATAATACATATACAAAACTAGAAATTGGGATGCCGAATCCTATTAATTCCCTAAAAACAACATCAGCTATGGCGAAGCAAAACACCTTCGATGGCCATCGAGTTGTTGGAGCTGTCAACGCTTCTTACTTTTTAGGAAATGGTATGCCCGCGAATTTGTTAGCGGAAAAGAATGAAATTGTGAATTATGGTATTTTGGGAGATACGTATGATAGCCCGACACAAAAGCCAGTTGCTTTTGGTTTATCTAAATCAGGGAAAGCGATAGCAGATTATTATACAACGAATCTATCTTTCCAAGTAAATGGCAAAAGCTATCCTATTGATCTTATTAATAGTGAACGAGGGACAAATAAAAACGTTTTATATACACCAGAAAAAAGAACGACAGGGACGAATGCATGGGGTGTAGAATTGGTCGTGTCAGGTGCTAGCCAAGATACAAGCACCTTGCATTTTGGTGATCAATTTTCAGGCACAGTTTCTCATGTAACGGCTTATGGGGCAGAGGGGAACTCATCTGTACCAGCAGATGGCTTTGTTATTTCTGTACAAAATAAAGAATTAGCCGCTGAATTAAGCAAAATCACAGCAGGGACAAATGTGGATGTCAGCTTATCGATTGATCAAAAATGGATGGATGCTCAGTTCATCTTAGCTGCGGGACCAATGCTTGTGCGCAATGGTCAAGTTGATATTTCAATGCCTACTAATTCTGGCTTTGCTTCAACACGTAGCCCTCGTACAGCAGTTGCGGTAGATGCTACAGGAACGAAGGTATCACTGATTACAATTGATGGACGTATAAGTGGTCATAGTAATGGTGTTAATTTATCAGATTTAGCTGCACATTTAATTTCTATTGGTGCTACTTCAGCTATTAACTTAGATGGAGGCGGTTCTACAGCGATGGTCGCGCGCAACCCAGGAGGGTATTTCGCCAACCTTGTGAACAGACCGTCTGAGGGTAGCGAGCGTCGTGTATCGGCTATTTTACAGGTTGTTAATACAGCGCCACCAGGGAACGCAAAATCCATTACGTTAAGCAGTGTTGGTCAAGTCATGAAAGGTTCGTCTGTAGATATGCAGGTTGCGAGTGCTTATGATCAATACTTAAATCCGATGACAATCAACCCAGCGAGTATGAACTGGACAGTTGAAGGAAATATCGGCAAGATGGATGGTGCAACCTTTACAGCAACACAAAAAGGTGAAGGAAAAATTATTGGGGAATACGGTGGTATTCGTACGTCCACAGCTGTGAAAGTAATAGACTTGGCAGAAAAACCTATTGTACTAGATAGCTTTGATAATGTGTCTGCTTGGACAACAGAATTGGCAAAAGCCAATGCTACATTAGCAAACTCCAAAGAGTATGCTAGACAGGGAACGGCTAGCATGCAATTAAACTATGACTTTACTGTAGCAGGATCAGGGACAAAAGCTGCTTATATGGTTGCTAAAACACCAATTGCGATTACAGGTCAGCCTAAAAATATTGGTGTTTGGGTATTCGGCGATGCAGGTAAGCATTGGCTAAGAGGTGTGGTCGTAGATGGCGCAGGAGCTAAGCATACGATTGATTTCACAAGTCAGGGCGGTTTAGACTGGAGTGGCTGGAAATACGTAACGGCAAATATTCCGAGTGATTTAGCATTGCCATTGAAATTCGAACGTTTATATGTTGCTCAACCGACAGCTTCTCTTCAAAAGAAAGGTCAGCTGTACTTCGACCAATTGCAGGCTGTTTATAAAGATAATCACGAGGAATTAGTTTATACGGATGTAACGAAAGGGCATTGGGCGTTTTCAGAAATCCAAAGCTTATACAATAAATCGTTAATTAAAGGTTACTCTAATGGAACGTTTAAACCAGAAGCATCCATTACACGTGCAGAGGCAGCTACAATCATTGCCAGAGCACTTAATCTAACGACGACGAAAGATTCAAGCTTTAAAGATGTAAGTAAAGGTCATTATGCATATAGTGCCATTGCAGCAGTCGAACAGGCTGGCATTATTAAAGGGCAAGAAGCTGGGAAGTTCAATCCAAATGGACAGCTTTCACGTGCAGAAATGGCAGCAATTTTAACAAGAGCATACAAATTAACTGGTACAAGTAAAGTATCCTTCACGGATGTTAAATCAACACATTGGGCGTACAGCAATATCCAAGCGCTTGTAGCGAATGATTTAACAGGAGGTTTCCCAGATAATACATTTAGACCAGATGCACAAATTACTCGTGCTCAGTTTGCAAGTTTCTTAAATAGATGCTTAACATTAAAATAATTATGGAAAACCCATAAGAAAAAATCCGCTTTGCTCTTAACAGAGTAAAGCGGATTTTGCATTTAGAAAACGATGTATTTCACATATTGTTTCCAAGTTAAATTTTTAAAATGGTTCCAATGTATTTTTTCAATAGGTAATGTGCGGAAGGTATAGGCTTCCATATTACGTTGCTCATTCGAGAGCATTGGCGTTCCTTCTTCGACATAGTCCGTAAAAATAGCTGATTGAGCTGTATTGAATTGGACATTGACATCTATCAACTGGATTTTACCATCTTGATTAATGATGTGAAGCTTTTTATTCCCTCTTTTAGTTGTCGCTAACCACGATTTATCGACTTTATAAGAATCGAACGCTTCATTGACAATAATGGAGGCTTTACCCGTTGTTGAAAACGGTACATCCTCTATCGGAGCATCCTGTTGCAATTTTACTTCGTAATTTGTTGGTTGTGGTAAGGTTGTTGTTTTGGCTAATTCATTTGCCCAAAATGTTTGATCATCTGTAGCGATCATTTGTTTTTCTAATACGACTCCAGATAATGCATCTTTGACATGTTTTACTTTAAAATCAACAGTTTGGCCTTCCTGTACTTTTTGCCATTCTTTTTCTGATACATAGGCATACATGGCTTTTTCATTAGAATAGATTTCAAAAGTTAATGCACCAGCTTCTTCTTTAACCGCTGACACTACACCATCGATAGGACTGACAATGCCTTGATGAGACTCTATTTGTGTAATTTGCGCTTCAATGAGGGCAATTTGACGATTCGTTTCAGCAATATGTCGATTTAACAGTGCAACTGCTGTCGATGGTGAATTTTGTTGAGCAAGCTCTAATTTTAACGTAACGGACAGTTTATCATTGATTTGATCCGTATTAATAGAGCTTTTTGGATTCGAATCGTCGTATTCATCTTCAATTTGATCAAGTGCATCTTGTAAATCACTTAATTCTGTTTCATAGGCAGTACGTTCCGATTCAAGTTTTGTAAGTTCCTCGTCTACTTCATCTGTTTTATAGGTAGCGAGTAAATCATTCATCATTACTTCCTGGCCGCGCTTTACATTGACTGCCGATAAGCTTGTTGCATCAGCTGTAATGGTATAAGTCTCGGCGGGTGCCACAATGGCTTCCTTATTGACGCGCTCTGTATTCGTGCCGATATAAGCTTTCTGAAATTCGTCGATAAAGTAGGATCGTGTCACGTTGCTATCATCTTTGAAAACAAAATAAGCATTTATACCGATTATTAGTATCGCCAACACAATAAGTATACTTGTCCATGGTCTTGCTTTGATAGATGCCATCATCCTAACCCCCTAGCAATCCATTCTTTAATTGGTAGCACACTGATCATGCCTACAAATAAGGCCATAAATAATTGTACAACAATCAATTTGACTACTAACATTTTTTTACTAGCTTCTTCCTCCCATTTCGACAGGAATAGATATTGCACACTAATTATTAATACAGTCGTTATGGTTAATTGATTGATGGTAAATAACACAAAATCTGTGTTAATAACCTGTAAGGCAGCAGGAGCCAAAGAAAAGAATGAAAACAAAGTTGTATAGCCAACTCCATAGAAAACAGCAAAGAGGATTGCTTTTTCAATTAGTAGAAAGGCAACAATGTAAAGCTGGACTCTTTTTATCCATGTGTAAGGAATGTCCGTTAATAGATGTAAGAGGTATGTAACACCGTAATAATGGAAGCAAAAGTAGACAATCGCCCACAAAATGGCGCCGAGCATGGAAAGCAATCGAGCTATATAGTATTCATTTTGTAAATCCGTTGCGAATAAAGTTGTTAAATTTTCTGTCCCCATTCCCCAATACTCGCGAGCAGCGAATAACAGGATGAATAGGATGAAAACTGTTAATACGCGTTTTTTATATCCGATGATCTCGCCTTTTTCTACGATATTTGTAAAGTAGGTAGGGTTTTTTAAGCTATGCCAGAACTTATAGTGGTAAAACATAAACAGCGTCCTTTCTTCCAATATAGGATTTCAAAGTTGTAGTATACACCTAGTCAAGACATTATGACATATGTAAATAGCTGTTTTATTCCAATAATTTCGTTGAAAAAAACGTATTCTGTCATTACATGTCGATGGATGAAAAACATCATAATATTAATTACGACTTAGCGTAATTTCGTCCAGACTTTTGCGAGTTTGCACGAAAAATCTGTGACATCTGCCAGAGTCTTTGGTTTGATTCAGTAGGTGTTCAAAAATCTGAAGAATCATGATAAATCTATTGTATAGTATAATTGAAATAACTTCCTGTTTTTCTAGCTAGTAAATTTGAAAAACTACTTTTGACGCTCATTATTCTGTAAATGTAATAGAATGGCTTGAAAACATGTAATTTACACCGATACTAAAGTAATGATTAATCAATTACGCCTCTACGCAATTGTGTCCAGTTTTTTTAAAAAGTTTGGTTGAAAAAATCTGTGACATCTGTCAGAGGCTTTATCTTGATTCTGCGCATATTCACTGTATGTAAGAAAAACAAGTACTTCTCCTTCTATATAAAGGGGGAGAATCAAGATAAATGAAAATGAACACAATCATTTTCCTATACATAAAAAATGAAAGGGTGGTTCGATTGAATCGAAAATTGACAGCAGGTGTTATAACAAGTCTATTACTAGCTCCTACAGCTATAGCTAATGCGCAGGAAAATGATGCACAATCTCGCGTCACAACACAAACGGAGCAAGTTTCCTATGTCAACGCTGTAGCGGCTGCAACGACAAAGGAACAGCTCATTGCCCAATTTGGAAAGCTTTCGGAAAGCTCAACAGCTGATGAGATGGTTATTGCAAAAGGTGATCTAGCGACGCTAAGTGAGCCTGAATTTAATAAGGATGAAATCACATTTATTAATGCAAAGTATAACTATGTTGTAGAGCAACGCAGATTACTAATTAAACTTCAACAGATAGGAACGGAAATTAGTAAAGTAACGTATACTAGCAAATCATTTTTAAATGATGTGTCAGCTGTAGTAACGAACTATAATAGCTTCTTAGAAAAAGATGTTAATGATGCACCATATGTAACTGTTCAAAAGGAATTTGAAGATGCTTTAAAGATAGCACTAGCAAATGATGCAAAAAGTATTGCTTCAACAATTCGAGGTAATTCCCTACAGTATGGTTATAATGAGGCTGAAAACATTGCCTACTTTAAACGTAAAGGCGCAGATATTGAAAGACTAAATAAATTAATTGATGACGCAGCTAAAGCGAAAACAGCTATTGACGAATTAGATGCGTTAATTGGTGTATTAGATCCAACTGCTATAATTAATTTTACAACTACCTATAATGCACTGACAGCAGATCAAAAGAAAGTGGTTGAAGCCTATAATCCAAACAACGATGCGGTAACACCTTTTAAAAAATATAAGGATGCTGTAACGGGACTGTCGGCAGTCGATAAGGTGTCTACAAGTATTACTCAGTTAATGAAAAAAAATCCAGGTGACTTCTCGTCAGCAACAAGCTTTATAAGTGCCGTAGCATCTATTGAGAAATCTTATAATAGTCTTGATGAAGCTTCGAAAAAGTTAGTTACTGATAATGCTAAATTTGAAAAATATATTGAGATGGCCAGCATCTCTAAACAAATATCAGCACTCCGTATATCAAATGAAGTTGCTTATCGTGACTCAGTCTCTACATTAAAATTAACTTATGATGGTTTAGGTGAACTTAAAGGGTTTGTAAAAAATGGAGTAGATCTAGAAGTAGCGAGTGCAAATATTGCTTCTGCAAAAATAATTGAGGATCTTATATCTGCTATTAACACAACAGCAGATTCTAAAGTGACGGCAATTACTAAAGCACGTGAAGCTTATAATACGCCTTCAGGAACAAATATTAACGTGGCAAATGTCAAAAAAATTGTCAATAATCTAGCAGAATTGACTAAATGGGAAAAGGTTTACAAAGCTTCTTTAAGTGTGGATAAATTAATCGACAGTATTAAATTAGATGCCACTACGTTTGAGAGTAAAACACTTACTGCTCAAGCGGCTTTTGACAAGTTAGCTCCGGAAGAAAAGACATTAGTGCAAAAGAGTGAACGATTAAATCTTTTATTCCAATATGCTACTTTATCGAAGCAAATCAAAGCATTAAAACCTACCATGAATGATTACAAAACCCAACTTACGGAATTGCAATCTAAAGTTTCTCAATTAAATCCTGGGAATGGTGATGATGTAGCTCCACTGGCTAAAATTAAAAGTGAACTTGAAAAGACACTAGAAAATCTTATAAATATAGATGTAAAGATAGAAAGTGTGAAGGAGCAAATTTCAAAGTTAAGTAAATCAGATGATATAATTACCGATATTCTAGCAGCACGAGCTGCCTACGATGCACTTCCATCATCAGCAAAAAGCAGTGTGACGAATATTAAAGAATTAACAAATATAGAAAAATCTTATAAAACAGTTGTTAACGTCATCTCACAATTTGAAAAACTTGATCCATCCTCTAAGAGCTATATTTCAAAAGCAAAATCTGCTTTTACAGCATACGCAAAGTTAGATGACAAGAATAAAGCTTATGTGCAAAATTATAAGGATTTGAAAAATGTAGTACCTGTGATTGATGTTATTGTGCAAATTAGTGCTTTAAATACTTCTAAAAAAACGTATAAAGACGATGTGAAGAAAGCAACAGATGCATATACGGCGCTAGTAGATACAGCACTTCAAGACAAAGTCGTTAATTATGCTGACCTAACAAAGGCACAGGGCTATATCGATACAGCGAAAGCATTTGATGACCGTGTTCTTGCATTAGTGAATGAGAATCCTGACACATTTGTCCAGAAGGTAGCTGAGCTAACTGCAGCCTATAAAGCATTGGATAAAAATGCGCAGAAACTTGTGGAGCAGGCAAAAACTTTAAGCACTTACGAGAAAACCAATAAGGCTGTCATCAAAGTTATTCAACAAATCAATGCCTTGGATCCAACAAGTAAGGATTATACAAAAAAAGTCCTTGCAGCACGCAAGGCTTATAACGCCCTTGATGACGTGTCAAAAAAACATGTAACAAACTACGCGAGTCTCACGGCTGTAGAGGATGTGGCTTCATTAATTGGTTTGATCGCTACATTAAAACCAACAAGTAAAACATTCTACCAAGATATGAAAACGGCGCGGGAGCTTTACGATGCACTACCTAAAGAGAAGCAACAAGCCATTGTCAACTACGATGCACTGGTAGCTGCTGAAAATGAACAGGGGTTAGCTGAGGGCGTAATTGAGCTCATTAAATTAACAGAAGAGCAAGATGCAGACTATTTAACAAAGCTAATGAATGCACGTATAGCCTATGATAAACTGTCATCAAACCAAAAGAAATTAGTGACGAATATTAAAGATTTAACAACACGTGAAAAAGGGGTTAAACCAATTTTAAGTGTGATGGTACAAATTAATGAACTAGATCCAGAATCGAAAAACTTTGTTAGTAAGGTCAACTCTGCACGTAAAGCCTATGACAAACTATCGAAAGATCAAAAGAAATACATCGATAGTATTGATGTATTATTAAAATATGAGCCTGTATCTAATGTAGTGGAATTGATTAGCAAACTAAAATCTTCAAGTAGTACATTCCTTCAAGATACAGCAAAAGTACGTTCACTTTATGATGCGCTTCCTGCCGATTTGCAGCAATATGTGACAAACTACCACTTATTGCAAGCAGCTGAGTCAAGTATCCTAGGTGCTGGCAATGTAATGCAAATGATTGAGGCTTTACCGTCTGTTGATCCAAAGCAGTATGTAAAACGAATTCAAGAAATCCGTGCTGCTTATAATGCCTTACCAAAGGATCAACAGCGAGCTGTACAAAACTACAGAGTATTACAAGACCAAGAAAAGCTGATAAAGCCGGTTATTAGTATTGTGGAAGATATTGATCGACTTTTAACAGCTAAAGATATGAATAGTCAATATCAAAAGATTTTAAAAGCATACGATAAGCTTAATGCTGACCAAAGACGCTATGTGTATAACGACCAATTATTACTTTCATTAGACAGCGTGATAAAAGTCTATAATAACATTGCAAAATTAAATCCTAAGGATAAGTTCTACTTTGGTATGGTTGAAGCGGTACGTAAAGAATATGATAGTTTGAATACGACAGATAAACAGCGCATCTCCAATTATTCAATCCTATTAGAGGCAGAGAAAAGTATGGCGGATGTCAAGAAAGTCGTTGAAATAATAGCAGGACTTTCTCCAAGTTCACCAACCTATATAGAAGATGTGGCCAATGCAGTGGCTGCTTATAAGGCACTGGATTCTAAATTACGAGGACAAGTTATCAATGAAGACTTACTCAAACAAGCTGAAAAAGATGTGGCAGCTGTCCTCAAGGTTGTTCAAGCAATTGGAAACATTGATCCGGACAGCACATCATTCGAGAAAAAGGTGCTAGCAGCCCAAAAAGACTACAGCGCATTATCGATAGAGCAACAGGGACTAGTGTATAACTATCGTATTTTAGAAGAATATCTTAAAATGATTCAATAGTATGAGAAAAAAGGAGTTTTCCCAACGAATATTACGGGAAAACTCCTTCTATAATGATAAAAGATAAATCTATTTATTATTTTCCAAAAAAAGTGAAACTATCTCATTCGAATTTCGTATCATATAGTATGTATGGTTGAACCTTAAGTGATGAGGATGCACCATTTGCTACATATTTGACATATTGAGGAGGTAGCCCTGTTGAAAAAAATACTGAGTATCGTTGTCCTTTCAATAGCTGCAACCGTAGGAAGTTTAACTGGTTTAAGTCAGGTAGAAGCGGCATCAGCCAAGGCCGTAGATGTTTCGAATTCATACTGGGCAAACACTTCGATACAACATATGCTTACTAAACAATATATGACTACATATAGTGACAATACATTTAAGCCAGAGCAGGCCATTACAAGGGCAGAGGCTGCAGCTGCTATTGCTCGTTCTATTCAGACCAATGTAGATATTACGAATGCTGCAAAATTTAAGGATGTTCCTACAACCCACCCATATTACAACGAAATTTGTCAGCTCGTTAAACTAGGGGTTATCCAAAAAGGGGAAGCCTTTCATCCTGAAGAGCCTTTAAAGCGTATGCAGGTAGCGAAAATGCTAGCATTAGCGTATCAGTTTAAAGTTGACAGCAAAAATAATACCCAATTCGCTGATATTCCTCGCTCGCATTGGGCAAACAATTATATTGAATCGCTTGCTGATATAGGTATTATAAGTGGAGTAGATGTTAAACATTTTGTACCTGATCAGTTGGTGACACGTGCACAATTTGCTGTATTTGTTGAACGAAGCATTCATTTTCAGCAAAAAATAAACAAGCTGGAAGTGGCCTATGATTATTTGGCAAAGGATTATATTCCAACTGTAAACCTTTCTACAGAATGGTCTAAAAAGGTCGTCGAGTTAATTAATGTTGAGAGACAGAAGAAAAAGCTAGAACCTGTTGTTTATGATCCAGAGTTGTCACAAATCGCGATTATTAAAGCGCAGGACATGGTGAAACGCCATTATTTTGAACATGTTTCTCCATATTATGGTGCACCTTGGGATCTAGCGACATTATTTGATTATAACTACACGAGCTTTGGAGAAAATATCGCGAGAAATATCCAAACCCCTGAGGTTGCTGTAAAGGCATGGATGGCTTCACCTAGTCATCGAGATAATATTTTAAAAGAACATTATACAAATACAGGTGTTGCGATAGCACAGGACAGTAAAGGAAATTACTATTGGGTTCAAATGTTTTCTAGTCAATAAGTTGTTGTGTAACAAAGCGTCTCTAATATTACAGAAATGTTACGAAAGTTCCAAATAACGGTAAAAAAACCCTCTTTTTAACGCTGGAAATACCACCAAACGTTGGTATTACAGCGTTTTTTTGCTGTCTAAAACCGTTACACAAATGAAAAATAACAAGCGCTTCTTTTGTGATAGTCTATGTATAGGCAAAAAAGTTTTGAGAGGGGTATAACAAAAGTATGAATAAGAAATGGTTATTACCGATTTTTGCATCTTTTATGTTATTTTCAACAACTCATATAAATACTGCTGAAGCAGCGACAAATACAGATGTCACTGATACAGCTTCTAAATATTTAGGTATTCCATATAAATACGGTGGTACAACAACAAGTGGTTTTGATTGCTCTGGCTTTACTTCAAAAGTATTTTCAGATTTAGGTATTCAATTAAACCGTACGTCAGGATCACAGTACCAACAAGGTACTGAAGTAGCAAAAAGTGATCTACAAGTCGGTGATTTAGTATTTTTCAATACAAGTGGTAGTAGTATTTCACATGTGGGTATATACATAGGTGATAGTAAAATGATCCACTCTCAAACTGGTCAAGGCGTAAGCTACTCAAATGTTAATGACCCATACTATTGGGGTCCTCGTTATGTAGGGGCTAAACGTGTGGCAACATTTGATTCACAACAACAAGCTGAAGTGAAAAAAGCTGCAATTGACTTTTCAGTATATGCTTCTCGTGCAGAAGTTGCTGTACAAATTGCAAAAGCTTTAAACTTAGATACTTCTAATACAACTACTAATTTCGTAGATGTAAAACCAACAAATGCAAATGCAGGTGCTATCGCAGCAGTTGAGAAATTAGGTATCTTTGAAGGCGATGCGAATGGTAAATTCAATCCGTCTTCACCTATTACACGTGCACAAATCGCTAAAGTATTAGTACTAGCTTTTGGTCTTGAGAACCAAGGTGGAACGGTAGCATTTAGTGATGTCCCACAAAATAACTGGGCTAGTGATTTTGTTTCTACACTTGCATCAAATGGTGTTACGAATGGTGATGGAGATGGAAGCTTTGGTTCTGATGAATTACTAAAAATCAATCAACTTAAAGTTTTTATTGAAAGAATTCAACAATAAATTTCACATGTAAATTTTGTCATATATTGCAAGAATTGATCTTTTGAATAGCGTATAATGGAAGAAGGGTTTGCAATTGCAGACTCTTCTATTTTTATGATAATTACTTAGGAAAGGAAGTGATATGGAAAATAAAATTTAAAAGTTCAATTGTATGATGCATTATTTAGCTAATTTTGTTAAAATGGACACGTTAAGAGAACAAGAAGGGAGGAAATAAGACATTGAACATCAAAAAAATTAGTCTTATCTTGTGCGTCTTATTCATTTCGGCTTCTATGTTTACGATACATAGTGCAAGTGTCAGTGCAGCTACCAACTCAAATATAACATTTGAAGATGTCACTAAAAATCACCCAGCCTATGAAGAAATCAATTATTTAGTAAATTTGGGTGTTATCCAAGGCTATTTTGTAAATGGTAAAAGAGTTTTTGGCCCAAATAACAATGTAACAAGAGGACAAGCTGCCAAAATGGTTGTCGTTGCCTCAGGAAACAAACCATTAGTCGTTAACAAATCTAGCTTTTCAGATGTTACAGTAGGCACTGAAATGTCAGGTTATATAGAACGTGCTGTACAATTAGGGTTCTTCGACAAAAATATAAAAGGTGAATTCCTGCCAAACAAAGCTCTAACTCGTGGAGAAATGAGTTATGTCTTAACAAAGGCATTTAATTTAGATACAAGTGAGTATGAGGGAATTGACTCACCTTTTACAGACGTAGCGATCACACACGAATATGTGAAGTACGTCAATACAATCTATTATAATGGTATTACAAACGGAACAGGTAAAACATATTTACCAAACAGCACTGTGACACGTTCACAATTTTCATTATTTGTGGCACGTGCAAAAAGTGAGAAATATCGTTTAGAATTGCCTGTGAAAGGTATAACTGTACCTGATACATCTCAGGTTATTGGCTTAGTAAAGGTCACTACAGATGGTTTAAACATTCGCAAATCAACGGATAGCGCTTCAACTACGAACATTGTAGGTAAAGTCAACACAGGCGGTAAATTATCAGTATATGCAGTGGAAGGCAATTGGTTAAAAGTATCTTATAAAGGTGCCTATGCATATATTTTTAAACAATATGCTGAATTTTTAGATGTAGATGGCAATGAGTTAGGAGCAGTCGAAAAAGAAGTAACTACAAAAAATGTTGTTAACTTATATGTGAAGCCAACATCTTCAGCAAAAGTAATTTCAACAATTAAAGTAAATGTAAAATTACCAGTGTATAAAACAGTTGGCGGCTACTATTTAACACAAGTTAATGGTATGCCAGGTTATGTTGTGGCTAATAGTACAACAGATACTGTTGAGGAAGAAAAACCTAATCCAGATCCAGACCCAAGTACACCACCAGTTACTTCAGGCGATGTACTGGGAAGAGTAACGGTTGCTAACCTAAATGTGCGCAGTCAAAATAATTCAACGTCAGCAGTGCTATTTAAGCTGAATAAAGGAGAGTATGTCCAAGTTAATAACATCAGTGGTTACTGGGCAGAAATCTCTTATAATGGACAAACTGGTTATGTGCATAAATCTTATCTAAAACTATTAAATCAGTCAGCTAAACCTTTACAAAATCGTGTTATCATCTTAGACCCAGGTCATGGTGGTAAAGATCCAGGTACAGTTAAAGGCTCTGATTCTGAAAAAACTATTACATTAAAAGTTAGCACGCAAGTAAAACAATTACTAGAGAATGCTGGTGCCAAAGTTTATATGACACGTACGGGTGATACGTATCCATCTTTACAAGATCGAGTAGATTTTACACAAGCAAACTATGGTGAGATTTTTGTTAGTGTCCATGTCAACTCTGCTGCTAATACGTCGGCACAAGGTACTGAAACATATTATGCTATCTCTACAGGAGATATGTATCAAGAGGACATAGATTTAGCTACATTTGTAAATAACCAAATTGTTAACAATTTAAATATGAAAAACCGTGGCGTTAAGCAAGAACAGTATTACGTAATTCGCAATATGGTCATTCCGTCTATTTTAGTGGAACTTGGTTTCTTAACAAACACTGAGGATAACAGTAAAATGACAAATGATCAATACGTGAAACTATTTGCAGAATCTATTTATAACGGTATTTTGCAATACTATAAAAAACAATAAGAGTTTAAGAGACGATTCCAAAGACTTTAATAGTTTTGGGATCGTTTTTCTATCTTTCTTTATAAGTACCCAGTTTCAAGAAATAACAAACAACTGATAAAAAATGGCTACCTTCCATAGTTGGAGAGGTAGCCATTTTATTTTTATTTCACGGTAGTGATGAATTTAATATAATCCTTACTAATATAAGCAGGTTCTGTGTGAAGTTTATCTGAAATCACTTGGTACCAGCCATTTGAACCTGTATCTGTAACAATCACAGGCATGTTACTTTTACTAAAGGTGAATAGGGGGCTTTGCTGTGTTGATGCATCTGTACGAACATTCAGACCAGCTGTTGTTGTTAGTGCAATTTTATATGGGTTATTGGCATCTTTATAGCCTAACGTTTTTTCTGCACGATAGTAGTGTCCAGCAATTTTGGCACCCCAGAATGGATCAGAGGCGTATTTTACGTTAAATCCAATTGCCTTAGAGCCAACGACTGAACCATTTGTATAACGTCCTCCAGGCGTAATGTAATTAGGCTGTAAGAACTTTTCTACAAGCTCATTAATGTTTGTGCCAACACTATCAAACTTTTTGTTTAGTGGGTTTGTATCATACACATATAAACCAAATAGGTTATTCAAATTTTGAGCATGATCACTCATTCCGTAGGCACTCTCATGTTGGGCAAGTGCTAAGATAAGCATGGCGTTTATATGAGCATTAGCTTCCACATCTTTTAACACGGAACCTAAGCCAATTAGTTTACTTTTAGTCGTAGCATCTTTATAAATAGAAGCACCTGAGCTCTCAACTTCAGTTAATTTTTGCATAATATATTGATCTATTTCTTCAGCTGTATATTGTGTTGTAGCGCGAGCGGGTAAGAATTGATAATAATTATAGGCTTCTCCTTTTGAAGAGCCATTCACATTTGTAAAATTAATACCATCCCAGCTAAAGTATTTCTCACCTGGCTTCATAAAGCTAGGTGCCTTACCGTAGACATAACTAGATGAGTACTTATTTGATTTATAATCATATAAGGTATGTTTGATTTCACCATTCTCATTTGTATAATAAGCGCGTCCCTTCACTAAAGCAGAAGGGATTAAGGTAACGTCCGCCTGTTTTAAAGAGCCAACATGACCAGCTAAGCGAACTTTAACTTGTGTCGCATCACTACCCAGGTACTCCATTTCTGTACTAGCAGCAATGGCAATTTGATCCTTAATCGTTTCAGAATTTAATGCAACATAATTATTCGTAACAATAATTCCTGAAGACATTTTAATAATTTTATTATTTTGTGTAATTACTAAAGTACTGTTCGTCATTGCTTTTTCAGCTTCTTCAAAACTAGCATAAGATTGCTTGTCTACCAGATTACCATTTGAGACTTCTTTGACGATAAAGGCATTCGTATTATTATTACCAGAATTATTATCGTTACCATTATTGTTTGAATTACCGTTATTACCGGAATTACCGTTGTTATCAGTATTCCCTGTATTATTTCCAACAGTATCAGCAAGAAGAATTAAGCGAAGTATAAATGTTGATGCTTCAGCAATTGTGGCATTGTCCCTAGGTAAAAACATGCCATTAGAGCTTCCTTTAATAAGCCCTAATTGAGCACCTATGGCAATATCTTGACGGAAATCTTTGAAAATAGCTGCATTGTCTTTGAACGTAATAGAGGAAGTACCTTTTGGGATTTTTAAATAATCAACCGCTCTGATTAACATAACGGCCATATGCTCTCTTGAAATACGTGCATCTGGCTTAAATGTGCCGTCGGTATAGCCAGTGATAATTCCAGCAGTAGCAGCAAGCTTGATTTCATTGGCAAATACATATGTGTCAGGGACATCTGTAAACGTAATGTTGTTCTTTGTCTTTAAGTCTAAAGCCTTTGCTATGTATGTGGCGAATTCACCGCGTGTAACAGTATCATTCGGACGATAGCTGCCATTTGCATCTTTCAGCAAGGCTTCTTTGGAAATCAAATAACGCAGACCACTTTCGTGCATATGTCCTGATAGCTCATCAGCATAGGCCTTTTGGGGTTGCGAAATGATAACGCTAATAAGCATCATGAGTAACATAAAAATTGATAGTTTTTTCATAGTTTTACCCTCCTAAACTGATATCATTTTAACAAAGTTACAGAATCAAGTTAAGGGTCAAATGTTAGAAATACCATAAAATATACTAGCTTATTATAGGAGAAAAGTATCCTTTTGGCTTATGTAGAGAAAGTAAAAGTGGAATCTGAGAGGGAAGTGAATCAAAATTCATATGAGTTTCTTCTATTATAATAGGTTTCAGATAACCAATAAAAAAAACGCCGTACATAAGAAACTATGTACGGCATTTAGTATGGAAAATATTATAGCATTTCAGAAGTTGTTTTTGCTTGCATGTGAAGTTGTAGGTAGTCTGGGCCACCAGCTTTTGAGTCTGTACCTGACATGTTGAAACCACCAAATGGTTGGTAGCCTACGATGGCACCTGTACAGCCACGGTTGAAGTAAAGGTTTC
>Ga0213820_1000049_pt1 | contig 138344 bp, 106 predicted proteins | sample MC6MC0910MG_FD_179889 | JGI IMG/M metagenome (GOLD analysis project Ga0213820, IMG submission 179889) | Enriched soil aggregate microbial communities from Iowa State University, Ames, United States - MC6-MC0910-MG | ecosystem: Environmental > Terrestrial > Soil > Unclassified | place: USA...
GCGTCGAAGAGGGCATGAAGCTCAACCCTTACACCTTCGAGCTGTTCCTGAAGGACGACGCCAAGGGCGACCCGTTCATCAACGAATCCCACGTCGTGGCGTTCGGCTGGGGCACCGCCGAGCAACTGGCACGCATGAAAGAACTGTCGCTCAAGGTCAATGACGTCCTGAGCAAGCTGTTCGACGACGCAGGCCTGCTGCTGGTCGACTTCAAGCTGGAATTCGGCGTGTTCAGCGACGGCTCCATCGTCCTGGGCGACGAATTCAGCCCCGACGGCTGCCGCCTGTGGGACAAGGACACCAAGAAGAAAATGGACAAGGACCGCTTCCGTCAGGGCCTCGGTGACGTCATCGAAGCCTACGAAGAAGTCGCTCACCGTCTGGGCGTCCCTCTCTAAACCGGGAGAGTCGCCGCAAGCATCTGAAAAAACGCGAAAATTTTCAAAAAAGGGTTCGCTTTTTTTCATCAAGCTGTTATGATGCGCGCCGTTGGAGAGATGCCGGAGTGGCCGAACGGGACGGATTCGAAATCCGTTGTACTGGCGACAGTACCTAGGGTTCAAATCCCTATCTCTCCGCCATTATTAAAAAAGCCCTGTAATTCAATGAGTTACGGGGCTTTTTGCTTTCTGATCCTACCCAGTGTTTCTACCCAATAAATTCGCTATTCGGTGTAGAAAATTTCCGATGTTGATGAGTTTTTCATCAGTTGGATTGAGTGGGTACAGTCCGTCCTGTTGATGTAGCTCTCACTGCTACGGGCAATCGCTTTCGCGTTACTCGCGTAGTAAACCCAGTACCACTGCCCAGAGTTGTCTTTCTTCTGCCAGTAGCATGGGTATGTGACTTCAGCCATTTATTACGCTCCTGTCTTCCCTATGGACACCATGTCCGCGTTGAAGCATAGGCGAATATTGCATGAATGATCCCCCGCACCGTGGCGGTGCCATTTGTTAGCAGCTCGCATCTGCCCCTCTCCGAAAACTAAATATCCTCAGCGGGCGTTCTGGACGATCAAGCAAGTGCCACTCCACAGCTACGCACCAGCGATACGAATATCAAATATGAGAATCAATCTCATTATTATGATGTTGATCTGACGGAGTACTGTTGATACATCCAGTAGTTGGCGCTAATCTGCAAGGAGTACAAATGTTCTCTTAGGCAGTTTTCTATGATCGACGACCTTATCAACGACGATGGCTTTGAGTGCTTCTACACCCGCGAGGAGATGCTTGAGCAGCAGTGCCGATTACTCATTGATGATGCCGACTATGCTTGGCTTGAGGTGAGGCGTGCGAGGCAGCATGTTGCCAAGCTGGTGCGAATGAATACGAAGCTCTCTGATGAGATGGCTGTGCTCAAGCGTGAGCATCATAAGATCAGGTGGGAACTATCTGAACACCTTCGGCAGGCGGGGTTGGAGGCTGGTCGCCAGTGCAATGCCTTCCTTGGCGCGCATGGGCGAGTGGGGGAATAAAGGTCTACTACGTCATTCCAGTGCAGGCGGATCGGTGTCGTGTCCGAGCATTGGGTTTTCTGCGCTGCTGGGGAGTTGCTCAGCCCGTGCTTGGGCCTTCCACCCAATTTGGACAATCTCTTTAATCCGGTCCACGAAAGGCTTTGCGTCGGCACCTAGTTTTCCTAAAGCGACTCCTGCATCGCCCATTAGGGAATAGAAGCTGCTCAAATCAGAGACTTTCTTATGCAGTTCCTTTTGCAGCGCTTCCAGCCGCAGGAGAAGCCTTTTCTTGTGGTTTTCATCAAGTGAAGAATCGCGGGCCAACAATTCTCTCAACTCGTTTATCAGGTCCTGGACGCGCTTGATGTCACCGTCTGTGAATTCATAGCCAAAACCGCTTGCAATGACGCTGGAAAATTTACGTTTTAATCCTTCAAGCTTGATCGTGGTGACCTGAGCTTCCAAGTCGGTCTGAATCGCAGCGAAGTACTGGACGATTACACCGCAAACGGCGGCTATGTTCCCAGAAACCTCCGGCTCGTAAACATCAACAGATATCAAATCTTCGTCGCAAAGGCTGCTGATCAAAGCGAAAGCCTCAAGCAATAGATCATACTCGTCACTGTCGAATTCATGCGTGCCGTGATTCAACTGTGCCTGCACGTATTCGATAATTCGGAGTGCCCCAGCTAGCGGTTGGTCGGTAGCTAACGCAATAAGCCCATCCGGGAGGTTCATAAGCTGTCCTTAAAGGTGTGGTGGGAAGGAAAATACCTCAACTACGCCGGTAAGCAACAGAGACAAAGCCTCACATAGTCGAGCTGGTCACCACGCCGGGCATCAGCAATTAGACTCACGCTTGATGCGATACACCGTGGCAACACCGCACCCGGCAAGCTTAGCCACATCGTCTGCGCGCATGGTCGGATGCTTACTCATAAGCCCGCTGACCTTAGTCCAGAGTTCTGCATTCTTAGCTTTGCCTGCTGGTTTCCAGTCAGGCTCAGCGACCTTCTTGTTCTCCAATCCTTGCTTGATGCGCTCCACACGCTTCTCTTGGTCCAGACGTGCCATGGTAGCCATGAGGTCCAAGAGCATGTTGTTGATCACTTCCATGATCTGACCAGTAATGCCCTTGTCTTCGACCATCATGTGACTGGTAGGTAGATCGGCGATAACAAGGCGTAAGCCCTTAGCCTTGATCGTGGCCTTGAGCGTATCCCAGTCAGCCTGCGACAGGCGACTCAGACGGTCTACAGACTCAACCAGTAGCACTTCACCCTTTTCGGCAGTATCCAGCAGGCGCAGCAACTCAGGACGGTTGAGCTTGGTCCCACTGATGTTCTCACTATAAATGCCAGCAATGACCAAGCCTTTTTCTGATGCGAATGCCTCAAGAGAAGCTTTTGCACGATTGGCGTCCTGATCCTTGGTGCTGGCTCGTAGGTAGAGATGGGCGTTCATGGCTGACTATCCTTTAGAGATGCTGTTTGATAGATCAATGATAAATTATCTTTAGTCTCTATGGAATAGATTATTGATAGTAAATTCGGATGCCCGATAGGCGGCGGTCCGCCTACCAGAGAAGTAGACTTAAACGATAGTGAAGTGCGGGTCTGACCAAAGGGTACGAGCGGGCTATGCTTTTAGCTTTTGCGTGGAGGGTTAGACGACATGGACAACGATCACAGAATGATTGAGTGGTGTGCGGCGTGGGCGCTGATAGGAGGAACGGTCGTTTGCACAGGATGCATGCACGGGCAGGCGCTATCGCATTCGTCAGAGGAATTTAGCCATGACGCCTCATGCAAGGCGGCTGGTCAGGTTCCATCACGTCCTTGGCTCCAACTGCATGAGATCCTCGATTCCCAGCGTGGATGATTCCCTTGGGGTGCTTGATGTGGGCGTCTACTGATAGCAATATGCCGCGAAACCACAGGGATGACCCGATGAAGTTCACGATAGCAATCCTGGCTCTTTCGATCTACAACATGGCGCAGGGTGCGCCTAAGCCCCAAGGAGCCATCGATAGGGTGTTGACTGACCAGTATTTCTTATCTGGGAATTGCGCCAATTATCTGGGCGGTCTAAGCGAGGATGAGCAAGTTAGGCTATCCGAAGCCAGCGATATCATGGTGAAGGATGAGTCTATCCGGTATGTGACGCGTGCAGACTCCATTGTTGAGGATCTGAAAGCTGGTTTTAGCAAACGTCAGATTCGATTCAACACTGCACTTGATGACGGACGAAAAAAACTGGTCGACACAGGTTTCGTGTCGGGATATGAAGATGAAACTTACTCTGAGATTTCTAACGAGGAAGCGTTGCGTACATGGAAGGCTGTAGCGAGGGGGGGCGGTCAATTCAAGGCACAATCGTCAAACGCCTCCGCATTCGTCTTTTGTAGAATTGCTGTGATGGCCTCAGGGATGGGTACGCTGGCGAGATTCCACGAGCTATACATTTCCTATGCCCTATCGAAAGTCAAGAAAGCGAGTATAGGGTTCTTTGACGTATCTGTGGATAAGGCAGAGTACGGGTCTGCGGTAAACACCGGAAACAGATACGCGGAACCTAAACATTGGCAGGGGTCACGTTTCCTCACCGTGTTCGCTACGTTTAAGAATACCGATACTGAATCACGCCAGCCGCAGGAAGGTAGTCTGTTCATCACATACAACGGCAAAGAATATGAATACGATGCGGTGGAACCTATCTCGCTGGAAGGATACAACATCTGGTTCCGCAAGATTAACCCGTTGGTGACGATGAAGACTAAAATCGTTTACCGAATTCCCGACGAGATAGAGGGTGTTGCATACTGGCGTCCGGGCCGGAACGTCGAAGGCACTAAGCTGTGGCTTGGCTATGTGAAGGCCGCTAAAAATTGAAGAGTTACAGCGTCCCCTTGACGACGAGGCTATGGGAGCGGACAGAGGCGTGGTCTTCCAACACAGCGCCGGTGTGGGTATGGCGGGCAAATGAGGAACCTGCGGGACGATCTACAGGCGATTTTCGCATCGCTTTAAAGGATAGCGTCAGCGTATCTGCTGGCGTGCCTCGACCACACTTATTCGGCCCTCAAGCCTGTTCGTGTTCGTATCTAGCCGCTCCGAGATGCTGTTTAGCCTCTGCTCGGCATAGCTGGCCTGTGAAAGTTGGATCGTTTGCATCTGGTCGATATGGCGTGACAATTGACCTACCTGCGCCGAAGCAGCGTTTGCCTGGGTGATGGTGTGCAAGGTGAAAACGAGTGTTAAAACTGTAATCAGCGACAATGACGCGCTGATTATTAAATTTATTTTTGTATTAATCGTAATTTCTCGTTGTTGTAGAGCGAAGACACATCGTGCTTGATTGTCAAACTTATGGCGTCAATGGATATCGGTATTGCAGAGATGAGAGGGCGGTTTAGGCCCCCTTTCTCTAGTTTGTGATTATCCTGCTTCTTGTTGGTAATCTTTATATTTTTCCACAAGAATCTTATGGGTGATATCGGCACTGTCATTCATAAGGCGCTGCAGCTTTGATGTTGGATCTGGCTTCGATGCTTCCAACAGGATATCCACATGATGCTGAATTTCCTGTTCTGAGAGCTTCGTCTTATCCGGTTCAGCCTCTGATGGCTTCTTCACTGATGCTGCTGGTGCCTTTTGCTTGGCTGCACTGCGGGCCAGCGCACGGTCCAACATCTTGTTACCGCTAGGGAGAGGTTTGCTCATCACACTGCTTCCTTTACTGAGGCCAGATTCGCAAAGTACTCTTCTGCCTCTGCTAGTGCACTGGCTTTGTCTTTTTCTTCTTTAGCCTGAAGTGCCTTGGCTTCTTTTTCTTTCTTCTGATTGAAAAGTTGCTGAGCTAGCAACAATTTATTGGCTTCTTTGTTTTCCTCAAGCTCTGCTCGATACTTGGCCTCCGTCTCATCAGCAACCGCTGCCAGTAGATCGTCAATATTCTCTTTTTCGAGGTAGACCGTAAGAGAAGGCAGGTTGTTTGCTGGAAATTGTTTGCTAACACGGCGTCCGTTCAGAATTAGCTCCTGCAATTCCGGGATAAGCAACGACGCCGGTTTCGCCAAGATATCAATGGAGTTATACGAGCGGAGGAACAGGAACTGAGCTTGTTCTACACGGCGATCTAGTTCCGCTTGTTGAAAAGTGAAAGAGTTGATGTCTACGTGTTGGGTTTGTTTGGTCATAATTAATTTCCTTTATTGATTGATTTGAGATTTGAAAATTGAAGATGCATTCTTTAGGTCTGAGGTTTTCACAACCCCGTCTTCAGACTTGCTTTTCAGCATGCGATATACAGCCAGCGTCACACCGTCTGCTTCCACTACCGAAATACCACTGCGATGAAGAATGGCTACTGAGCTATTGTCTAGCTCTGCCACTATTGTTTCATTAGCGTTACTCACAAGCATTTCTTTCATTCTATTTCCTTCTTTTGTTTTATTTGGGCAATAGTTGCCCCGGTGATTGCTCTTGATGAGCAAATTCGTTCAAATATTAATTGATGCCTTTTGCAAAGGCGGGAGAGCATCTTGCGGGACTTCTATCGAAGATCCCTTGCGTCAAAACTCGCTGCGCTCTTTTGACTTACTGTAACACTGTTCTAAAAAAGGCTACCCAAGGTCGTCACCGTGTCACCATATCTCTGAAGCCCGTATAGGAAGCCGCTTGCAGAGGTGACACTATGGGCAGGTTGTTGTCACCCTATCTGTCACCTGTCACCCTTCCGAGTTAAAACAATCCTTTTGCAAGCTTGTCTTCCAATTCTTTAGCCGTTGACTCGGCCGAGAGACCATTTTCAAAACCAAGTGGTGTGATGTAATAGCGTTGGTGCTTGGTCCTACGCTGCTTGCAACCAACAGCTAAAAGGACACCTGCGACCGCCATGTCTGTTAGCGAATGTTCAAATTCATTAGAGTAACAGTCCTTTATCCCTTTGACAGTCAATACCATACTTTTTTCAACCATATCCGTTAACAGTTCTTCAAGTTTGTCGGCGCTGCTAAAACCCATCAACTCTTGTTTGGGTACTGTCATCGGCGGGGCATCAGTGGCGTGGTGCTTGTTCAGATCAACCTGCTCGATGAAGTCACGAACTAGTTGCATGCCACCATCGTGCATAAGCCAAGGCTTCAGTATTGTATTGATAAAAGTGGCTGTTTCCTGTACTGACTCTTTGTGACGGATGTATGCTGGAATCCAAAACCTCCGGTCGCCTTTTTCCAAAACAAGTGGCAAGTGATCATTGCTGGTAATGATAAAGTTTAGATAGTTGTCGATTGTCACTGTCGGTTTGTGCTTGCGATGAAGAGGAATTGTCGCGTTACCTTGAAAACTCTTCAACGCGTCCGTGGTACTCTTTTTTGACTTATACACCTCGTCGATCAGGGCTAGAGTTTTGCCTTCAATGACATCATTAAAATCACCCACTACGTCCTTAAGGGCACATACGCACACAGATGACCGACCCAGCAAACCAGACAGCAATGTCTCAACCAGAAACCCTTTACCAACTCCGTGTTGACTTCTCAGAACAGGTGTAGCGATTATCCTTTGCTCTGGCTTGCGCACGACATGGGAAAGCCACCATCCGAAATAGCGCCGTTCAATGTCATCGGGAAACCAGCGTTCCAGGAACTCAATGAATGGTGCCACCTGCTCGCGTGTGACCTTCTGGCCCGTTGGCTGAATCAGTGGAGCCTTCCACAGGTTGATGAGTCCACCAGCCAGCACAGGCCCGCCATTAGGCTCAAACCCTTCACCGTATGCCCAAGGTAAGCAGCCTAAGAGGTAAGCGGCGTCATGCTCAGTCCCGCCATGCTGTTTATAGTAGTGAGCGACAATGCCAGCGTCACCTTGATCGATGCCTGTGATTAAATCCCTGAAACGCGGGTAAGAATTTTGAGAGGGAACCCGTACAAATCGGGATTGAACTGCCTGAAGGGCATTGGTATTACTGTAGCTGGTTACTGCGTTGGTCATTGGTGTTTACCTCGATAGATGGGTTTTTATTTTCAAACAGTGCTTTGTATAGGCCGCTGATCATTAAGTTGAGTTGGTGGTTTGTGCTTGTGTTGCCGTAATGCTGCATGATCTTCAAAAGCTCAGTCGAAGACCGTTCATTGAGATGTACTCTCATCAGGTGTTACCTCTTGATATGTATAGTTACGGTTAGGGTGTTGCTGCTCGGTTGCTAGCTGCTGGATTAATTTAAATCCGTAAGCCGGACCTTCGCCCGGTGCAGCTTTTTGTCTAAAGCGGTGGAAACCTTTGTAACAGGCAGCGGACCCGCATAGATAAATGGCTTTTTGTCTCTCTGATGTATAGCTGATTCCACACCAAATACAACATCGTGTAATTTGAGCCATAGAAAATCCTTCAATAGTTCGAATGTCTAATTAGTAATTCTGGGGAAAAACAAAGGGCAGAAGCACTGCCCTATAAATCGATACAGCTTAAGCCGTACGATAGGAACCACAGTTGCTGTAGTTCTAAGCGTGGACTACCAATTAAAGAACGGCAGACACACGAAAGCCGACTTAGAAGGAAATGAGACTTCTAGTCGGTATTGCGAGGAAAGAGATAAAGCTGATTTGAAGAGGAGAAGCGTTTTAATCACGCTTATGTAATGAATCATATCATTCCATTCGCGAATTTGTAAACATATATATTAACTTTTATTAGATTGTTGTGTTATATGAATTATATATTTAATAACTAGCTTGGTGTTATGTTTCTATCATTTAATTTGTTGTGTTGTAGTATTGATTAATAATAATTCCTAAATCAGTTCAGGAAAATTGGATAGAGCTACCCTATATAATTTCAAGCAGTTAAAAAGAAATACACTAGATAATGTATCGTCTCTCTGTTAACCCTTCGGCTAACACTGCACAAGAAATCATATAGGCTCAAATCCAATCCTTCCCTGTCCTATGGACAATCCTTTCGGACTCCTAAATTCAGACGAGGTTAGATGATTGCAGGTAGGCAATCCACAAAATACCATAGGAGAATATTCTGTGATGGGGAATAGATCATGGTAAGCTGCTATTCCTATCTGTCATTCTCCCCTTACACGGGAGCCAGTACACCGATTTCAGATCACGAGCTACGGTTGCGTCCAGTACCATTCCTTCTACGCATTTTAAGATAAAGCCAAGCTGTCGTAGTCACCGTCAAACTCTATCCGAGATGTCTTTCCATCAGTCTTGCACCCAAATTGATTGCGTCGATAAAATTAAGGGTGCTTTAGAAGTATATCAACATAACTATCCCTTGTATATGGCTAATATGTAATTAGTTGTTGTAAGGTTATGATTTATATTTCGTGGTTAATAGCGTGTGCGTAGGACGTGTTACGTCCGAGGGGATGTAGGAGACGTACAATCATCAATCAGCGTTTTCAGCCACGAAAATCCGCACAAAATGACGCATTCGTCTCCGATTTTGATAACAGCGCCTCCCTCTGTTGCTACAGTACCTGCGTAAAGTTGAATTTCAGGTGTCTGATGGCAGATTCCTTCTGTTTGAAGCTCGGACCAGCACTGTAAACATCAAGAGTGAATGCTTTAGTTTCGTGGCCTACGATGTAGGGCAGGATTTCGAGTTTTACGCCAGCTTGGTGTAACTCCGTGACGACGGTCTTTCGGATGCTATGGAAGGTGTGAAGCTCGGTGAAGTCCTTTTTCTTAAGCCTGCCGAATCGCTTTGATAAGGCGTCGAGTCTGATTCCATATTTGTTACTGCCACCTGCAAACAAATACCCGTCATTCGCTGATGCCTGGGAACATAGGTGCTCGTACAGGGGAAGCAGGGAAGGGTGAATTGGCACTTCTCGAACCCCTGCTGAGGTTTTGGCCTCGTTAATTTTGAAGCCTACGGGCTTCCCTTTACCAAATATGGTGTCTTCAGGCTTGAGCCTACCAATCTCCTCAATCCGGCAACCCGTAAATGCTCCGAACACTATCAAGTGGGCCAGCGGAATATCCCCGCGATCCATTGCCTGCGCGTGAAGGCGTTCAACTTCTGCCTTGCTGAATGGGAGGTAGCTTTCACCAGCTGCCTTGCCCACTTTTGGCAGAGAGTGACCCTCGAATGGTGACTGAGCCTTGGCGTATCGATCACGGAAGTCTGAGTGATATTTGCACGCCCATTGCCAAAAATCCCTACCGCTCCACAGGTACTGCTGACGGGTTTTACGGGATTCAGACACGGACTCAAGAAAATCATGCACGGTGTCGAACGTAAGGGGCTTGCCTTCAGAGGTCATGAAGTCAGATAGGCGCTGGACCCTGCTGAGATGACTGTCCCTTGTCTTCTCTGATTTCACCTGATGCTCAAGCTGCTTATGCCACTGAAAGAGCATCCCTTTCGTGATGGGGCTTTTGGGCTTGAACGTAGATGGGTCTGCGAGAATCGCTTGCGCCTCGCTCGCTTCTGATTCTGAAAGGTGATTGTCCTGTACGGTGTACCTCAGTCGTACATCTCGCAGACCCTCATACACCGCCTGATGGTGCGCAACGCTTTCGATGCCAGTAGTCGCCAATCCTTTGCGAATGGATTCGATAATGCCCGCCGCCTGTTCAGGTTCCATACCAGCGGCGATATAGTCAGCCATGCTTTCGGCGAATCCCGGTTCAAGCGCCTTTAGCAAGCCTTCCATGTACTCAGGACCACGGTGCTGAAATGGGTGAAATTTCCCATCCATCGCGAATTCGGTTTTCTCCTTACGGATGTCTCTAGATCGCAATGCGTCGGCTGCAAGTGCTTCACGCCACTTATCGCCATTGGCAAGCTTCTGATTGCGAATGTCCTCCACCTGCGTTTTCCATTGGCACAGGTAGGACAGGCGAAGCCGCATAGCTTCAGCCCTGCTACCTGTGCCTAGGCTCTGGCTGAGGATCTTGCGATTGCCGAACGCTGCCTGTACATCTTTAGGGATGTCGAAACGAACGTGCCACGTCCCACCGCGTTGCACCAGATTGTCAGCCATGAGACCATCTCAACCATAGGAAGAAAGTCTGATTCTACCCAGAATTTCTACCCAAAAAGCTAATTAAATGCCCGTACTACGGTGTTTGTTGGGGTTTGAGTGGTAAAACTGAGAGTCCCTATCTCTCCGCCATTACAAATGAAAGCCCCTGAAGTTATGCTTCAGGGGCTTTTTTGTTTTTCTGGAATGGACTCATGACAGACGCCGTACTGACCAGCAAAGCAGCGAGGATCACTCGCTGCGTTGGCAGAGCGCGAGAAGAATGCGACACGGACCCCTCGACATTTCTTCTCGACCCCTCCCGCCATGATGCAGCCACTCTGAACATGTTGAGGGCATGTGCAGCAGCTTTGGATATTGGTCATCACCTCATCCGTAGAGAGACGCTGGGAGTTCCTCAAAGCACTCGGGATGTGTTTGACTTGCTTTGCAGGGGAGGGTGGTTGGAGGCTTCATTGCTGACAACCATGAAGAACATGGTCGGCTACCGGAATATCGCCGTTCACGAGTACCAGACGCTCCAGCTGCCGATTACCGTGGCAATTATCACGCAGCACTTGGACGACTTCGTCCGTTTCAGCTCGTTTGTATTGACGCGGGATGCGGTCTGACGACCTGAAAGGGGTAACACTCAAAAAAAATGCGCCCAACCGGGCGCATTTTTTTATGGCTTACTCGTCCCAGGGACGATCGCCGTTCTCATCCTTGACGCGGGTCGGCAGACCCATCACGTCCAGCGCCTTCAGGAACGCCTGGGCAGGCAGCTCCTCGACGTTGACCATGCGTCTCACATCCCACTCGCCACGGGCGACCAGCAGGGCTGCAGCGACCGGCGGGACGCCTGCGGTGTAGGAGATGCCCTGGCTGTCGGTTTCGGCGAAGGCTTCTTCGTGGTCGGCGACGTTGTAGATGAACACTTCGCGCGCCTTGCCGTCCTTGGTGCCTTTGACCAGATCGCCGATGCAGGTCTTGCCGGTGTAGCCCGGTGCCAGCGAGGCTGGATCCGGCAGCACGGCCTTGACCACTTTCAGCGGCACGATCTCGACGCCTTCAGCGGTTTTCACAGGCTGTTCGGACAGCAGGCCGAGGTTTTTCAGTACGGTGAAGACGTTGATGTAGTGCGCGCCGAAGCTCATCCAGAAACGCACGTTGGGCACGTCGAGATTTTTGGAAATCGAGTGCACTTCATCGTGGCCGGTCAGGTAGAGGTCTTGCGAGCCGACGACGGGCAGGTCGTCCGTGCGTTTGACTTCGAACATGGTGTTGCTGGTCCACTGGCTGTTCTGCCAGCTCCACACTTGTCCGGTGAATTCGCGGAAGTTGATTTCCGGGTCGAAGTTGGTGGCAAAGTATTTGCCGTGTGAGCCGGCATTGACGTCGAGGATGTCGATCGAATCAATGCGGTCGAAATATTCTTGCTGCGCCAGGGCTGCGTACGCGTTGACCACGCCTGGGTCGAAGCCGATGCCAAGGATGGCCGTGATGTTTTTCTGTTGGCACTCTTCGAGGTGTTTCCACTCGTAGTTGCCGTACCAGGGCGGCGTTTCGCACACTTTGCCCGGCTCTTCGTGGATCGCGGTGTCCAGATAAGCCACGCCGGTGTCGATGCAGGCACGCAGGACAGACATGTTGAGGAACGAGGAACCGACGTTGATCACGATCTGTGATTCGGTTTCCAGAATCAGCGACTTGGTCGCTTCGATGTCCAGCGCGTTCAGGGCGTAGGCCTTGATTTGCGCAGGCTGCTTGAGGCTGCCCTTGGCGTTGACGCTGTCGATGATGGCCTGGCACTTGGAGATGTTACGCGACGCGATAGCAATACGACCGAGTTCGTCGTTGTGCTGCGCGCACTTGTGGGCCACCACCTTGGCGACACCTCCCGCACCAATGATAAGAACGTTCTTCTTCAATTTTTTTCTCTCTCCTTTCTGCCAGCGTTAGGAAAGGCTGGACAGGTAGTCGTCAAAACCAAACTCACGAACCACCTCGACTGTACCGTCGAGTTGTTTCACTGCGATGGACGGCATTTTCAGGCCGTTGAACCAGTTCTTCTTGACCATGGTGTAGCCCGCGGCGTCCACGAAGGACAGCCGATCGCCGATGGTCAGCGGACGATCGAATTGATATTCGCCAAAGATGTCGCCGGCCAGACACGATTTGCCGCACACCATGTAGGTGTGCTCGCCTTCGCTGGGGGCCAGCTTGGCGTCGAGGCGGTAGATCAGCAGGTCGAGCATGTGCGCTTCGATGGAGCTGTCGACCACGGCCAGGTTTTTGCCGTTGTACAGGGTGTCGAGCACGGTCACTTCCAGCGAGGCGCTTTGGGTGATTGCCGCTTCGCCCGGTTCCAGGTACACCTGCACGCCGTATTTTTGCGAGAACGCTTTCAGGCGTGCGCAGAATTTGTCGAGTGGGTAGCCCTCGCCGGTGAAATGAATGCCGCCGCCAAGGCTGACCCATTCCACTTTGTGCAGCAGATGGCCGAAACGTTCTTCAATGGTCGACAGCATTTTGTCGAACAGGCCGAAGTCGCCGTTTTCGCAGTTGTTGTGGAACATGAAGCCGGTGATCTGCTCGATCACTTTTTCGATCTTCTCCGGGTCCCATTCGCCCAGACGGCTGAACGGACGCGCCGGGTCGGCCAGCAGGTAGTCGGAGCTGCTGACTTGGGGGTTCACGCGCAGGCCGCGCACTTTGCCTTCGCAGGCGGGGGCGTGACGCTCCAGCTGGCTGATGGAGTTGAAGATGATCTTGTCGCAGTTGGCGAGCATCTCTTCAATCTCGTCATCTGCCCAGGCGACGCTGTAAGCGTGGGTCTCGCCTTCGAACTTCTGACGGCCCAGCTTCAGCTCATAAAGAGAAGAAGAGGTGGTCCCGTCCATGTACTGCTGCATCAGGTCGAACACCGACCAGGTCGCGAAACACTTGAGTGCCAGCAGGGCTTTCGCACCGGATTGCTCGCGCATATACGCGATCTTTTCCATGTTGCGCAGCAGCTTTTCTTTGTCGATGAGGTAGTACGGCGTTTTGATCATTTCGTGGCCTCCAGCAATGCCAGCCGAAAAAGGACGGGGATTGTGCCTTCACTCGAATCGGATCGAAAGGGCGAAAAGGACTTTTTGCCACTAAATGCGACGTTCGTGACCCAATTCCGCCGTGCTGAAACATTTTGTGTCCACTTGGGCTCGTCAGCAGGGCGCGGGTCGACGTTGCAAAAGATGCCGGACAACCATGACAGTTGCCGGTCGGCCAGTCACAATCCGCGCGGAACCCAACGTGTGACCTCATGTTGGTCGACGACGGCTGGACTGCGCCGTGATACACGAGCCCCCCTCTTATAGAGGAAGGGTGGCGCTGAACCTCAGTCGCGCTTGAAGGTGCGACGCTGGGCGCTGAAGGCCATGAGTGCGCGATCACGCCATCCACGGCGGGCTTCAAGCTGATCCTGTGCCAGAAACTCGCGACGCTGGGCCTCGACGTTGGCGATCAGCTCCGGGCTCCACTCTTGCGCATGGGAGCGCGAATCAGCGATGCCTCGATACAGCGGCCCCAAGCGTTGGGCGTAGTCGGCCACGCCGCCTACGGCGTTAAGGTCGATGGTCTCGAACGGCCCCATGAACGACCAGCGCCAGCCCAGGCCGTCGCGCACGGTCTTGTCAATGTCTTCGCAACTGGCGACGCCTTCTTCCACCAGCGCCCAGGCTTCACGCAGCAGCACCGCTTGCAGGCGATTGAGTACAAAGCCGTCCACTTCCTTGCGCACGTGCACCACGCTCTGGCCCACGGCTTCCATCAGCGCGGCCGTGAATTCGACGACCTCAGGGGCGGTTTCAGGGGAGGGCACGATCTCGACCACCGGCACCAGATACGGCGGGTTGACGGGGTGAGCGATGATGACCCTCGGTGTGATGCTCAGCCCTGAGGCGAACACCGAGGCAGGTATACCCGACGTCGAGCTGCCGATAATGAGATCCGGGGCGGCGACGGCTTCCAGTTCAAGCATCAGCTGACGTTTGACGTCGGTGCGTTCCAGGATCGATTCCTGAACGTACACCGCGCCTTCCACCGCCTGGGCGAGGGTGTCGCAGACGGTCAGGCGTGCGAGGATCGTCTCGGCCGATTCGCTCAGCAGGCCGTGGGCGGTGAGGTCGGCGATCTGCCCCTTGATCAACGGCACTGCCGCGCTGGAAATCGTCGGGTTGGCGTCGAAGATCCGAACGTTCAGGCCCGCCCTGGCAAACACCAGCGCCCATCCGGAGCCGACCAGGCCCGCGCCCACAATGGCGATGGGGCGGCCTTGGGTCAGGGTGTGGAGATCATGCATCGTTGCTCACCTTTTTTTATGTTTGTGTGGCCGGTATTGGCCGATAGGTGTCACTGATCGTTTAAGTGTGAATGCGTGTGCATTCGACTCTAGTTGGTCGATTTTCAGCAGGTCAAGATCATCTGACCGTGCCTGCGCCCGCAAATGACCTGGGCGTTGCTGACAACTCTTTCACTGTTATCTGGTTTTCGTTCTGCCATCATTCAGCAATCAAGGCAGTGACAAAATGTCGCAATTGCCTGGAGACGAGTAAGATAGGCCCCCTGATTTTTTATCTCCCCATTTTTTTGGACGGTTTCTGCGTCGAGCGTCGTGAAAGACCGACCTCCGCGATGCCGTTTCGAGTACGCATTGATAGAGCAAAATAGAGAAAAGGCGATTACTGATGACCAAGACCTCCCGACCTTTATATATCTCCTACGCTGGCCCTTCGCTGCTGGAAATGCCGCTGCTCAACAAGGGCAGCGCGTTCACCCCGCAGGAGCGTGTGGATTTCAACCTGATTGGCCTGCTGCCACAGAACGTTGAAACCATCGAAGAGCAGGTGACCCGCGTTTACAGCCAGTACCAGCAATGCGCCAGCGATCTGGACAAGCACATCTACCTGCGCTCGATCCAGGACAACAACGAAACGTTGTTCTTCCGCCTGCTGGACTCGCATCTGGAAGAGATGCTGCCGATCATCTACACCCCGACCGTGGGTCAGGCGTGCCAGGAATTCTCCAAGATCTACCGCACCCACCGCGGCCTGTTCATTTCCTACCCGGACCGCGACCGCATCGACGACATCCTGCGCAGCGCCACCAAAGACCGCATCAAGATCATCGTGGTGACTGACAGCGAGCGCATTCTGGGGCTGGGCGACCAGGGCATCGGCGGCATGGGCATCCCGATCGGCAAACTGTCGCTGTACACCGCGTGCGGCGGCATCAGCCCGGCCTACACCCTGCCCATCGTGCTCGACGTGGGCACCAACAACCAGGAACTGCTGGACGACCCGATGTACATGGGCTGGCGCCACAAGCGCGTCACCGGCAAGGAATACGAAGACTTCATCTCGCTGTTCATCGAAGCCGTTCAGCGCCGCTGGCCGGACGTGCTGCTGCAGTTCGAAGACTTCGCCCAGACCAACGCCATGCCGCTGCTGGAGAAGTACCGCGACGAGCTGTGCTGCTTCAACGACGACATTCAGGGCACGGCTTCCGTGGCCGTAGGTACGCTGCTGGCCGCGTGCAAGGCCAAGAACGAAACCCTGGGCCAGCAGCGCGTGGTGTTCCTGGGCGCCGGTTCCGCCGGTTGCGGCATTGCCGAGCACATCATCGCCGCGATGGTCATCGAAGGCCTGAGCGAAGCCGAGGCGCGCAAGCGCGTGATGATGGTCGACCGTTTCGGCCTGCTGACCGACAGCATGGACAACCTGCTGGACTTCCAGAAGAACCTGGCGCAGAAAGCCGGCGACGTCGCGGGCTGGTCTTCTTCCGAGGAATACCCAGGTCTGCTCGACGTGGTCACCAACGGCAAGCCGACCGTGCTGATCGGCGTGTCGGGCCAGCGTGGCCTGTTCACCGAGCAGATCATCCGCGAAATGCACAAGCACTGCGCCAAGCCGCTGGTGATGCCGCTGTCCAACCCGACCTCGAAAGTCGAAGTCACGCCGCAGGAAGTCCTGACCTGGACCAACGGCGACGCGCTGGTGGCCACCGGTAGTCCGTTTGCCCCGGTGACTGTAGGTGATCGCACGTTCCACATCGCTCAGTGCAACAACTCCTACATCTTCCCGGGCATCGGCCTGGGTGTGATCGCGGCAAAAGCCACACGCATCACCGACAAGATGCTGATGGCGGCCTCCAACGCGCTGGCGGAATGCTCGCCGATGGTCACCGGCAAAGGCGACGCAGTGCTGCCGCCGTTGAAGGAAATTCAGTCCGTCAGCAAGAAGATCGCGCTGGCCGTGGCCAAACAGGCCCAGGCCGAGAACGTTGCGCTGGAAACCACCGAAGACATGCTGGTGGAAGCCATCGAGCGTCACTTCTGGATGCCGAACTACCGCAGCTACCGTCGTAGCGCGGTGTAACACTCTCGGGCTGCTACAGAAGTAACACCGCTCGCCAGAGCGAAGACCGTCCCATGGCAACGTGGGGCGGTCTTTTGTTTTCGGGCAAAAGCCCTCAGGATGACCCTCGGACAAAAACAAAAAGATCGACGAGGGACGCATGCAAACGGACAGTGTGCTCTATGACTACGTGATCGTCGGCGCGGGCCCCGCCGGGTGCCTGTTGGCCAATCGACTGTCGCACAACCCTTCTCATCGCGTGCTGCTGCTCGAAGCGGGCGGGCAGGACAATTACCCCTGGATTCACGTGCCAGTGGGCTATCTCTATTGCATTGGCAACCCACGCACCGACTGGTGTTTCAAGACCGAAGCCGAATCCGGCCTCAACGGGCGCGCGCTGAGCTACCCGCGTGGCAAGGTGCTGGGCGGGTGTTCGTCGATCAACGGCATGATCTACATGCGCGGCCAGTCCCGCGACTACGACGAATGGGCCGCACAGGGCAATAAAGGCTGGGGCTGGCAGGATGTGCTGCCGATCTTCAAACGCTCGGAAAGCCACTACGCCGGCGACTCCGAGCTGCATGGCGCGCAAGGCGAGTGGCGGGTCGAGCAGCAGCGTTTGTCATGGACCTTGCTCGATGCCTTTCGTGAGGCCGCGGCGCAAACCGGCATTGCCTCGATTCCCGACTTCAATGGCGGCGACAACGAAGGCTGCAGTTACTTTCAGGTGAACCAAAGGCGCGGCGTGCGCTGGAATGCATCGAAAGCGTTTTTGCGGCCTGTTGCGCAACGGCCGAATCTCACTGTGATGACCGGTGTCGAGGTGTCGCGCGTGGTCTTCGAAAACGGTCGCGCCAGCGGCGTGCTGGCAAAAGTCGGCCAGCAGGAACAAACCCTGCGCGCGCGACGTGAAGTGATCTTGTGCTGCGGTTCGATTGGCTCGCCGATGGTCTTGCAGCGCTCGGGAATAGGCCCGCGTCCGTTGCTGGAAAAACTCGGCATCGGCGTACGCCACGAGTTGCCCGGTGTGGGCGGCAATCTGCAGGACCATTTACAGCTGCGGCTGATCTACAAGGTCAGCAACGGCCACACCCTCAACCAGATGGCAGGCAGCCTGTGGGGCAAGATGAACATGGGCCTGCGCTATGCCATCAATCGCAGCGGGCCGCTGGCCATGGCGCCGAGCCAGCTGGGCGCCTTTGCCCGCTCGGGGCCTGAGCAGGAGCGCGCCAATCTGGAGTACCACGTGCAGCCGCTTTCACTGGAGCGGTTCGGCGAGCCATTGCATGGCTTCCCGGCCTTCACCGCGTCGGTCTGCGACCTGCGCCCGCAAAGCCGGGGCACTGTGGAAATTCGCTCGGCCCAGGCCGATGCCGCGCCGATCATTCGGCCCCATTACCTCAGCCACGAAGCCGACCTCAAGGTCGCCGCCGACGCGATCCGTCTGACCCGACGCATCGCTGCCGCCCCGGCGCTGGCGCCCTTCGAGCCCGTGGAATACCTGCCCGGCGCCAGCCTGCAGACCGACGAAGAACTGCGCCAGGCGGCGAGCGCTATCGGCACAACCATCTTCCACCCGGTGGGCACCTGCAAAATGGGGCAGGGGATGGACGCTGTGGTGGACGAACGCCTGCGGGTTCACGGGGTGGCGGGATTGCGTGTGGTCGATGCCTCGATCATGCCCACCATCACCTCCGGCAACACCTGCTCGCCCACCGTGATGATTGCCGAAAAGGCGGCGCAGATGATCATCGAGGACGGGATTCGGGAGGCGAGAGGCAGTTCGATCGGGGCGCCTGAGCTTGTGCTGTAGCTCGTCAGCTTGTTGAGCCCCCTGGAGAGTCCGGCTTGTTGGCGGTGGCGATTTTTCGGTCGCCACCGCTGGCAAGCCATGCTGCTACAGGTCCTGGCTATCCGTTCTAGGTGGCGATTTTTCCTACAAAAAAAGCCGCCAAAACAGACCTTTTGTTCGCATCCTTTTCACAAAAAATTGATAGCACACAGCCTAAAGTTTGCGACATCGGGAGAGTCTGGATGCTCTTGACCGATGCTCTCATTTTTCAGGCACTTCGATTCCCATGCTGAACGCAAAAGCGGTTCGTCCCGAGCTCGTGACTGTGCTCGCCAGTCTTTTCTTGCTGGTCGGTTTTAACCTGACCCTCTGGCAGCATGTGTTCGCCATTACCGACTTCAACGGTAAGGGCCTGCTGCTGCGCGGCGCTTTTGCGGTGATGCTTTTTTGTGTGTTCAATACCTTCCTGACGCTGTTTGCCTTCAAGAAAGTGTTAAAGCCGGTATTGATCGCATTGTTCATGATCAGTGCAAGTGTTGCGTATTTCATGAGCGAATACGGTGTGATGATCGACGCCGGCATGTTTCGCAACTTTGCCGAAACCAACGCCACTGAAGTTCAGGGTTTGTTGTCGCTGAAGTTGCTGGCTTATTTGTTTTTCCTAGGGGTAGTGCCTTCAGTTGTTCTCTGGAATATCCCGATCCATTACCGTCGCTGGCCTCGCGAAGTGTTGAGCAAGGTGGTGGTCAGTGCCGTCTGCGCCAGTGTGATCGGCGGCGTGGCGTTGATGAACTACCAGGGACTGTCTTCGCTGTTTCGTAATCACCATGAACTGCGTCTGATGGTGGTGCCGAGCAATTACATCGGTGCGTCGGTGGGGTATGTGAGTGAGCAGGTGAAGTCCGCTCGACAGCCTTTCGTCGCCATCGGGCAGGACGCCAAACTGGCCAGCGACTGGCAGCAACACAAGCGCAAATCCCTGACGGTGTTGGTCGTGGGTGAAAGTGCGCGGGCCGAGAACTTCGGCATCCTGGGTTACAACCGTGATACCACGCCGCAGTTGAAACAGGAGCGCGGACTGCTGACCTTCACCGACGTGCATTCCTGCGGCACTGAAACGGCAGTGTCGGTGCCGTGCATGTTCTCCAACATGGGGCGCAAGGACTACGATGCCAGCGCCGCGAAGAACAAAGAGGGCATGCTCGACGTACTCAAGCGTGCGGGGCTGAACGTGATCTGGCGCGACAACCAGTCGGGTTGCAAAGGCACCTGCGACCGCGTGACATTGCAGGATGTCAGCAACTTAAAGGACCCGGTGCTGTGCGCCAATAACGAATGCCGCGACGAGATTCTGCTGCAAGGCCTGCAGAACTTCATCGATAACCTGAACAAAGACACCGTGCTGGTTCTGCACCAGATGGGCAGCCACGGTCCTGAATACTTCAAGCGTTATCCAAAAGAGTTCGAGAAGTTCACCCCGGTTTGCGAGAGCAACGCGCTGAACAACTGTTCGCGGGAAAGTATCGTCAACGGCTACGACAACACCCTGTTGTACACTGACCACGTATTGGCCTCGCTGATCGACATCCTGCGCAACAACCAGAACAAGGTCGATACCGCCATGTTGTACTTGTCCGACCACGGCGAATCGCTGGGCGAATACAACCTGTTCCTGCACGGCACGCCTTACATGCTGGCGCCGGACCAACAGAAACATGTGCCGATGATTGCCTGGTTCTCCGACAACTATCAGCAGTCGTTCGCCGTGGACACCCATTGCCTGCAGAAAGAGCGCAATGCGCCGTTGAGCCAGGACAACCTGTTCCACTCGATGCTGGGTCTGCTGCAGGTTCACACCAGCGTTTATAACCCGGCGCTGGACATGTTCGCCGGCTGCCGGGGGATATATACGGACGGGGTACTGGCCAATGAGTGAGCAAACCAGCGGGCAAGACCATTTGCAGCAATACGTGCGCGACCATGAGCAGGGCCTGGCCCGACGCTTGAGCCTGTGGCGCGACGCTCAACTGGCGCGCCAGGCGCTGCGCGATGCCGGTGAGCCGGGGCTGGTGCTGGATCTGCCGTCAGGCTCCGGGCGTTTCTGGCCGGTGCTGGCCGAGCACGCCAACCGGGTGATTCTGGCCGCCGACCCGTCCACCGACATGCTGGAAATCGCCGAAGCGCAGTCCAGCGCCGACGTACGCAAACGCATTCGCACCTTTCAGAGTTCGGCGTTTTCCATCGGGCTGTCGGCCAACGCCGTGGACTGCATCTTTTGCATGCGTCTGTTCCATCATGTGGCCGATGGCGAGAAACGCCGGGCGATTCTCGATGAGTTCTATCGCGTGACCCGGGACACAGCCATCGTCGCCCTGTGGGTCGATGGCAACATCAAGGCCTGGCGGCGCAAGCGTCAGGAGAGTCAGCGCCTGGCCCGGAGCGGCGTGCCAGCGCTGCGTAACCGCTTTGTGGTGTGTCGGGCCCAGATCGAATCGGAGTTCGCCGATGCCGGTTTTCGCATCGTCGGTCATCACGATTTTCTGCCGGGTTATGCCATGTGGCGCGTGTATGTATTGCGCAAAATGGCGGATTGATCCGATAGACGGTCGCACTTCGGCGCCATATCCCTGAACACACACGATGAAGTTGTTCGAGACTTGCAGGACGGATGCCCGGTAGACGCCCATAGCGATATATACTGCGCGCCATTCTTCAAGGGAGAGCCGTGTGGCCATCGATATTCACTGGATTCGCGACGACGACAGCCTCGCCCAACACTGCGCACAGTGGCAGACCCTGCCATTTGTCGCCCTCGACACCGAGTTCATGCGTGTCGACACCTTCTATCCCATCGCCGCGCTGTTGCAGATCGGCGATGGCTCGCGTGCCTACCTGATCGACCCGTTGCTGATCAACGAGTGGAAACCGCTGGCCGCGCTGCTGGAAAATCCTGACGTCATCAAAGTCGTTCACGCGTGCAGCGAGGACCTCGAAGTCCTGCTGCGCCTGACCGGCAGCCTGCCGGTGCCGCTGTTCGACACCCAACTGGCTGCGGCCTACCTGAACCTCGGGTTCTCGATGGGCTATTCGCGTCTGGTGCAGGAAGTGCTGAACATCGAGCTGCCCAAGGGCGAGACGCGCTCGGACTGGCTGCAGCGCCCGCTGTCGGACACCCAGATCAGCTACGCCGCCGAAGATGCCGTGCACCTGGCCGAGGTCTACAGCTTGTTGCGCCCGCGTCTGTCGGATGACAAGTACGCCTGGGTGCTGGAAGACGGCGCCGAACTGGTGGCCAACCTGCGCCGCGAGACCGACCCTTACGAGGTCTATCGCGAGGCGAAGCTGGCGTGGAAGTTGTCCCGCGCGCAACTGAATGTGTTGCGCGAGCTCTGCGCCTGGCGCGAGCAACAGGCGCGCCTGCGCGATCAGCCGCGCAACCGCATCTTGCGTGAGCATTCGTTGTGGCCGCTGGCCAAGAGTCAGCCGGACAACCTCGCAGCGCTGGCGAAAATCGATGACATGCACCCCAAAACTGTCCGTCAGGACGGCGAGTTTCTGCTGGAGCTGATCAAGAAGGCCGGCAGTGTTTCCCCCGATCTGTGGCCGCCAGCCTTGCCTGAGCCCCTGCCGATCGATGCGTCGAATGTATTGAAGAGCCTGCGTGCCATTGGCCAGCAGCAAGCCGAGCGCCTGAACATGGCGCCGGAGCTGATGCTGCGCAAGAAGACTCTCGAAGCCTTGCTCAAGACCGGTTTCCCTGACGGTCCCTATAAACTGCCCGATTCGCTGCGTGGCTGGCGCCGCGAATTGATGGGTCAGCTGCTGCTCGACAGCCTGGCCAATGCCGGAGAACAGCCTTGAAACAGATTTGTTCCATCTACCGCAGCACGCGCAAGAACGAAATGTACCTCTACGTGCTCAAGAGCGACGCGCTGGAGCGGGTTCCGGAAGGCCTGCTGACTGTGTTCGGCAAGCCGCAGCACGCGTTCGATCTGGTCCTGAGCCCCGAGCGCGCCCTGGCCCGTGAAGACATCCACGCGGTCCTGGCCAATCTGGAAAAGCAGGGCTACCACCTGCAAATGCCGCCGGCCGAAGACGAGTACATCGAGCATTTGCCCGAAGAATTGCTGCGCCGCAACGATCCAATGTGATTGACGACTGCCCCTGCCATTCATCGCAGGGGGTTTACCGGGCCGTTGTCTGCGTCTGGCCCGCTCCGTTGCCTGTGTAGGGATTGGGGCGCCGGGCGTGATGCGGTCGCATGTCCTGCTTTTTCGAGTTTTCTATTCATGCGCGTTCTGATTGCCGAACACGATTACGTCGTTTACACCGAACTCCTTCGCAAGGCCGCTCCCCACATTGAAGTCCTGAGCAGCGGCGACTCCGCGGAACTGGCCGAAATGGCCGCCGATGCGCCGATCTGGCTGGGTCAGCCGGATCTTCTGGCCACCCTGCTGCGTCAGGGGCACAAACCTCAATGGCTGCAATCGACCTGGGCCGGCATCACGCCGCTGCTGGCCGAAGGTCTCAATCGCGACTACCGCCTGACCCGTGCCGTGGGCATCTTTGGCCAAGTGATGGCCGAGTTCGTATTGACCTACATGCTGGTGCACGAGCGCGAAGTACTGGCGCGGCTGGTGAGCCAGGTCGAGCGCAAATGGGATGACCGACCGGGCCAGAGCCTGGCCGGGCGCAAGGCGCTGATCGTCGGCACCGGCGATATCGGCGTCAGCGTGGCGCAGTTCCTCGTGCCGTTTGGCGTTGAGGTGTATGGCGTTGCCTCGACCCCACGCACCCAGGCGCCTTTCGTTGAAGTGGGTGCGATGCAGGACCTGCCGCGTCTGGTGGGGGAGGCTGACTTTGTCATCAACCTGCTGCCGAATACGCCGCAGACCCACGATGTCTACGACGCCAGGCTGTTCGCCCAATTCAAGCCGTCGTCGTTGTTCATCAATGTCGGGCGCGGCGCGGCGGTGGTGGATGCCGATCTGGTCAATGCCCTGAAGGAAGGTCATCTGGCGGGCGCGGTGATCGACGTCTGCCGTCAGGAACCATTACCACAGCGCCACCCGTTCTGGACCGCCTGGGGCCTGCTGCTGACCGGCCACAGCTCGGCGCCGACCTCGCCTGCTGCGATGACGCGGTTGTTCGTCGAGAATCTGAATGCTTATGGCGCGGGTGAAGCGTTGCGTGGGGAAGTGGATTTCGCGAAAGGGTATTGATCGCAGGCGGATGCCTCTGTAAGAGCGCGCTTGCCCGCGATGGCGATTCGTCTGCGCCATCTCGGTGACAGACAGTCCGCCATCGCGGGCAAGCGCGCTCCTACAGATGGGCCTGCTTGAACAAGGTTACAAACTGAAATCCCCTTCAGCCGCCAGTTCCGCCAGCGGACGGCGCGGGCTTGGCACTTCGCGGGCCTGCAGATACTCAGGCAGGGTCGTCTTGTCGCCCAGCTTGCCGATCGCCACCGCTGCATGCAGCGCGTAGCCTTCCGGAATCTTCAGCTCCGTGCGGGTCAGTTCCTGATCGAAACCGGCCATGCCGTGGGTGTGCCAGCCGCTCAGGCTCGCTTGCAGCGCCAGGTGGCCCCAGGCGGAACCGGTGTCGAAGGTGTGCCACAGAGCAGGGGTTTCTTCGCTGGCACCTGGTGCGGTGAAGGTGGTCTTGGAAATGACGATCACCAGCGCCGAAGCGTGCTGCGCCCAGCCACGGTTGAATTCGTTGAGCAGGCCCAGGAAGCGTTCCCAGTTCGGCGTGTCGCGGCGGGCGTAGAGAAAGCGCCACGGCTGCGAGTTGTAGGCCGACGGCGCCCAGCGGGCGGCTTCGAAAAAGCTCAGTAGGGTTTCTTGCGGGATGCTTTCGCCGGTGAAGGCGCGGGGCGACCAGCGATCGGTGAATTGCGGGTCAATGGCGTATTCGGCAACGCGTGGGTTGGCGCTCATGGAAGTTCTGATCCTGAAGGGTTGAGGTGATCGCCCGCCATTGAAAGCGGCAGGCGAAATCAGTCAGATGGGCCGTGGACGGCAGGCATCGTCGAAACCGAAATGATGCGTGTCGCAAGCAGGCGTGGGCCCGGGTTGCGAGGGCATAAAGCTACTGCGCCGACCGCTCGCTGACAAGTGTGCGCGTACCGACAGTCGCCAGCGCTTGGCCCGCGTGCGATGTGCCACTAGACTGGCGGCCTTTTCTTCAGCCAATACCGATTCCCAGACCCATGGCCGCTCACGTAGAACCCTTCTGGATGCGCAAGACCCTCGCTCAACTCGATCCTGTCGAGTGGGAATCCCTGTGCGACGGTTGCGGCCTGTGCTGCCTGCAAAAACTCGAGGATGAGGACGACGGCAGCGTTTATTACACGCGCATCGCCTGCAAATTGCTGGACCTCAATACCTGCCAGTGCACCGATTATCCGAATCGTCGTGCTCAGGTGCCCGATTGCATTCAACTCACGCCGGGTCAGGCCGATGAGTTCAAGTGGTTGCCGCCCACTTGCGGTTACCGCCTGGTTAGCGAAGGCAAGGACCTCCCGCTCTGGCATCACCTGGTGTGCGGTGATCGCGAGCAGGTGCACAAACAGCGTATTTCTCAGTCCGGCCGCATGCTCAGTGAAAAGAGCGTGGACGAGGACGACTGGGAGGACTACCTGATTTTCCGCGCTGGCTGACCTTATGGTGAGTTAACTCTTGATCCGAGAGCCTGTGCAACAGGAGTGGTCTGCCCGTGCGTTATCAATTGCCGCTGTGTGCTGTTCTGCTCGCCCTCGGCCTGGCTGCCGCAGGCCCTGCAAGTGCAGCGAAGAAAGTCGATCTGGATTATCACGTCACCCTGTTGCCCCAGAGTGATCAGGCAGAGGTGCGTCTGACCCTGGAGCAAGGCAGTGTCGTACGCAGCCTGAATCTGAATCTGGGGGACAAGGGCTATTTCTCTGACTTCAGCGCCGACGGCCAGTGGGCGACTGCGCCGGGTGAATCGGCCAATGCGCTGCGCGGTGTCTGGAAGCCCGCTACTGGCAAGGCGACGCTGAGCTGGCGTGTGCACCTCAATCGCCATGGCGCCGAGGCTTCAGCCGACAAACCCGGTTACGACAGCCGCATGACCCCTGACTGGGCACTGTTTCGTGGCGAGGATCTGGTGCCCAGGGCGCGGCTCGATCAGCAGGATGGCGTGCGCTTGCAGGCGCGCCTGACCTTCGACTTGCCGCCGGGCTGGCGAAACGTCGAAACCTCCTGGCCACGCATCGGCAAGAACCGCTTTCGCATCGATAACGTCTCGCGCCTGTTCGATCGTCCGACCGGCTGGATGCTGGCGGGCAACCTGATCAACCGTCGCGCGCATCTGGGCGACACCGACGTCACGGTCACCGCGCCGAAAGGGCAGGGCATGCGCCGCATGGAAACCCTGACGCTGCTGACGTTTGTCTGGCCCAAGCTGCAGGCGGTCTTCCCGCGCACGCCGGGCAAGCTGCTGGTGGTTGGCGCGGCGCAGGGTATGGCGCGCAACGCCAGTGCCGCACATGACTCGATCTTCCTCAATGGCAGCCGACCGATCATCAGTGAAAGCGGGGCGAGCCCCTTGTTGCGTGAGCTGGTGCAGGTGTTCGCGCGCATTCAGACCCGCGATCGCAGCGACTGGATCCGTGCCGGGATGGCTGAGTACTACTCGGTGGAGGTGCTGCGGCGGGCCGGCGGGATGACTGAGGATCGCTATCAGGACTGGCAGTCCATCCTGACCCGGGTGGGGCGCAAGGTGACGACGTTGCGCGCTGATCGTGTCGATCAGCCGATGACCGCTCGCGCGGCGCTGCTGATGAGCGCGCTGGATCAGGAGATTCGGCGCAAGACCGATGATCAGAAGTCGCTGGATGACGTGGTCCAGGGCGTGATGCGGATGGGAGCAGTGAGTACCGAGGATTTCGTGCAACTGAGCGCCGGGGTGATGGGCGAGCCGTCGAAGGTGCTGGCGACGTCATTACTTCAGGCGCCTTAGTCTGTGGGAGTGAGCTTGCTACGAAAGCGTCTTTTCAGGCACCAGCCCTGGGATGATGCTGCCGCATTCGTGAGCAAGCTCACTCCCACACATTTGAACCGTGGCGTGAGCGTAACCGGTATCAGACGCCCTTAGGCCCACTCACCGCATCGATGCTCTTCACCACCGCTTCCTCTGCCGCTACTTCAGCCTTGGTCTTGAGCTTGCTCAACTCGGCACCAGCCTCCTCGATTCGCGCGCGGGCCACGTCCATCTCACTGCGGCTCTTGTCCAGCAGTGCCTTGGCCGAGCAATGGCCGGTGATGCCGCGCGCCAGTACTGCGCCGCCGATGGCCAGTTGCACCAGCCCGAAAATACCGCCGCGACGCAGGCCCTTGCCCATCATCAGCACGCCACCGGCCAGCGAGCCAATGCGCTCCCAACCCTGGACGTTCTGCTCGGGGTAGTCCTGCAGATTTCGTTCGACGCGTTTAAGGATCGGGGTATCGCTCATGATGCGCTCTCCATGAAAAGTAAGGTCCCTAAAGCTGACTGTCACAATCGCAAACTGTTCAATGCGTTTGTCGCGGCAAAGGGCTCAGGTGCGATCGGTTTCGCGACCGAACTGCGGGCCGGAGCGGGTGTTGTTGCCCTTGGCCATGCGGTCATACAGCACGACGTTGACAGTCGCCGCCAGGTTCATGCAGCCGGTGGTGGGGATGTACACCACGTCCTCGCACCAGTCGCGAATCTCCTTGTCCAGCGAGCCGTCTTCGGGGCCGAAGATGTAGATCGCGCGATCCGGGTGGGTGTACTCGGGCAGCGAGCGCGCGCCTTCTACCAGCTCCACTGCGACGGGCACACAGCCCAAGGGGATGATCTTTTTCAGGTCGTCGATGCCGATCAGCGGGATGTCCTGATGGATCTTCTTGGTATCGGTGACGAAATCCCGCGCCCGCTCGTAGCGCGTGCCGGTGTAGAACACCGATGCCACGCCATAGCAGCCTGCCGCGCGCATCACCGATCCGACGTTTTCCGGGGATTTTGGGTTGTACAAGCCGATGCAGGCATAGCGTTTGTTGGCCACGGGGGAGGGTGCTCTGAAGGGAAAGCGCGGGATTATACGTAAGAAGCAGCGGCAAGCTTCAAGCTTTGAGCGGCAAGCTCGGCAGGCCGCTGTGAATTCACATGCACCGCTTTTGCTTGAAGCTTTGAGCTTGAAGCTTGTGGCTGCTCTTCAATCTTTTTTCATCAACCCCGCCAGCGCGGCGAAGGGGTTGTGGGTCGCCTTGGCGGTTTTCGGGCTGCTGGTCGAGCTGTCCGAGAAATACTGCTGGTCGGTATAACGCGAGTGCTCGTTGTCGTGGCAGTACAGGCACAACAGCTCCCAGTTGGAGCCGTCCTGCGGGTTGTTGTCGTGGTTGTGATCGCGGTGGTGCACGGTCAGCTCGCTCAGGCGCTTGCCGGAAAACTCCCGGGCGCAGCGGCCGCACACGTGCGGGTACATGCGCAGGGCCTTGTCGCGATAGCCCATCTCGCGATCGCGCTGGGCGTCGGCAAGGATGCGGTCGAGTTTGGATGTGTTGGTCGGGGTTCCCGAACTCATGGCGTCACCTGTTTCGTGTGCTGTGGGCAATAGGGGAATTCTAGCGCTTTGCAGCGCGCTCAGCCCTTCACTTTTTCAGCGATCCAGATCGTATGCCGCGTGCCCTTGTTGCCGTGGGCGTAAACCTTGACTTGCTCAGCCTTGAATCCGGCCTTGCGCAGTTTGTCGCTGAACGCGGCATCCGCGCTGGCAGACCACACGGCCAGCACGCCTTTGGGGCGCAGCGCGCTGGCGCAGGCCGCCAGACCAGCTGCCGAATACAGCCAGCTGTTGGCTTTTTGGGTCAGGCCTTCGGGGCCGTTGTCGACGTCGAGCATGATCGCGTCGAAACCCTGGGGTTCGCTTTTCAGCACCTGCGCGACGTCCTGGACGACGACTTTGGCGCGCGGGTCCTGCAAGGGATTGCCCGATTTCTCGCCCAATGGGCCACGATTCCACTCGACCACGCCGGGCACCAGCTCAGCTACCACCACTTCGCCGTTCTTGCCCAGATGCTTGAGGGCCGAGGCAAGGGTGAAACCCATGCCCAGGCCGCCAATCAATACGCGAGGTTGCAGGCGCGAGGCGACTTTCTTGCAGGGGATTTCGGCGAGGGCGTCTTCAGAGCCGTGCATGCGGGTGTTCATCAACTGACCGCCGTCGCCGCCCTGAATCTTGATCACGAAATCCTCGCCGTACTCGAACAGGCAAAGGGCGCCGCCGTCGTCGGGGATCGGGGTGGTGTCGAGCAGAACAAAACGTTTCATGGGGAACTCAATGGGGGTGAGGCCGGGCCCAGCGCAATTTGTCAGCGCACGAAGCGCTGCGCAGGAGTAGCCTGAGCGTCACAGCAAAAGATTGGCAGTGGAGGCCAACGATGAAGCGGTCCATTCTAGCGGCGATTACCTTGGCGGTGCTGAGTGCATCACAGGCATTTGCCGAGAATCTGCAACCTGTCCTCAACACCCCCGAGCCGATCGCCGCGACCTCCGGCTCACCCGGAACGGCCACGCCGACCCCGTACCCGCAAGTGTCCCCACCCAGCGTTCCCCGCGCGGGAGGGCAGGGCAACCCGCCGTTACTGCCGAAGATCCCTCAGCCGGGGCCGCCGAAAGACGATGAGCCTCTGCCGGGGTTGTCGCCGCCGGCCAAGCCCAGCCCGTGAGTCGACCCCGTTATTCCTGCTGCGCCAGCACCTGTCCGTCCATCATGCGCAGGCGCCTGGACATGGCAATGGCGATGGCGCGGATGATCTTGGCCGCGACTTTTGGCGCCTCGTTGAGCATCTTGTCCAGCGAGTCCTTGCCCAGGTTCAACAGGTAACACGACGACGCCGCGATGCAACTGGCCGAGCGGCGTTCGCCATCCAGCACGGCCATTTCGCCGAAGGCTCGACCGCTGCGCAGGATCGCCGTTTCGACCGGGACGCCTTCGCCGTTGCGTTTTTGCACCGACACCGTGCCCGAATGAATGATGCACATGAAGGTGCCGGCGTCGCCTTCATTGAAGATCGCTTCGCCTTTTTCGATGCTGCTGATGCTGAAATAACCCGCCGCCGCAGAAAAGTCCGCAGGCGTGAGTGCGAGGAACAGACCGCAGTCCATCAGCATCTCGCGGATTTCATTATTCAGTGATGAAGGTGTCGGCATGGGATTTTCTTGTAAGTGTCGTGAAGAATGGGGACTGCCAATTACTGACCTGCAAAACGGCTGCGGACTACAGCGGGTCCGCACACCGTCTGATATGACAAAAGGCCAGGAGGGAGTTCCTCAGGCCAGCTGCAATACCTTGAAGATAAATCCGTATTCGAGCGCTACGTCACGCAATCCCTGATAACGCCCGCTCATTCCGCCGTGGCCCGCGCCGAGTTCGGTTTTGAGCAGCAACAGATTGTCGTCGACTTTGCTGTCGCGCAATTTTGCCACCCACTTGGCCGCTTCCCAATACTGCACGCGACTGTCGTTATAACCGGCGATCACCAACATCGCCGGATACGCCTGGGCGCTGACGTTTTCGTACGGCGCGTAGGCCTTGATTCGAGCGTAGACCGCAGGCTCCTGCGGGTTGCCCCACTCGTCGTATTCGGTAACGGTCAGTGGCAGATCGGGGTCGAGCATGGTGTTGAGTACGTCGACGAACGGCACCTCGGCGATGGCTGCCTTGAACAGCTGCGGACGCTGATTGACCACTGCGCCGATCAACAGGCCACCGGCGCTGCCGCCGCTGATCACCAGTTTCTCGGCCGATGTCAGGTTTTGTGCAATCAGATGCTCGGCGCAGGCGATGAAGTCGCTGAAGGTGTTCTGCTTGTGCTCCTGCTTGCCGTTGCGATACCAGGCTTCGCCCAGCTCGCCGCCGCCGCGTACGTGGGCGATGGCAAAAGCCATGCCGCGATCGAGCAGGCTCAGCCGCGCGTGGGAGAACCACGGGTCGAGGCTTTCGCCGTAGGCGCCGTAGCCGTACAGATACAGCGGCACGGGAGTGCCTGCCAGCTCACGCTTGACCACCAGGCTGATCGGCACCTGCGTGCCGTCGGCGGCGGTAGCCCACAGGCGCTGGCTGACGTAGGCATCGGCGTCGAATACGCCCAGAACCGGCGTTTCCTTGAGTACGACCTGTTCCCCGTTGGCCAGGGTCAACTGACGCACTTGAGGCGGACGGTTCAGGGATTGATAGCGCAGCCGAATCTTGTCGCTCTCGAATTCAAGGGTGTCCTGGACATACAGGTTGTAGGCCGCGTCCGGCAGTTGCACGCGATAAGGCGACAGACCCTGTGGGTGAACCTCGACGATCGGCAGCCCGCCTTCGCGCAGGCTCAGGGTCAGGCCACGGGCGTTGAGGCTGAAGCCGTCGAGCATCACCGTGTCGCTGTGAGGGATCAGCGTCTGCCAGTCCTTGCGCTCAGGCGCGCTGCCGGCTTTTTCAGGGGCGTGGAACAGGGCGAAGTTGATGCCCGCCTGATTGCTGCGAATCAGCCAGCTCCACGTGCCGTCGATCAGGCCGTGGTCCACCGAATATTCATGACCTTCGCTGCGTGGCGCGACGCAGACGAACGCCTCTTGCGGCTTGCTGGCGTCCAGCACCCAGCTTTCGCCGGTGGTCTTGCTGTCCAGCGCCAGCACCAGCTGACGCTCGGAACTGGTGCGGTAGCAGTGCAGGAAGAAACGCCCGTCGGGTTCGCTGAACACCAGCTCCGCCGAGTCGCTGCCCAGCCTGTGGCGATACAGCTTGTGCGGGCGATGGGTGTCGTCCAGCTCGCCGAAGAACAGGGTCTGGCTGTCATTGGCCCAAGTCATGCTGCCGTCGCAGTCCTCGAACGGCAGGCTGGCGACGTCCCCGCTGTTCAGTTCCTTGACGTACAGGCTGTAGACCTCTTCGCCGCTGGTGTCGGTGCTGTAGGCCAGGCGTTGATGGTCCGGGCTGATGCTGAACGCGCCCAGGGAAAAGAAGCCGCCGTTGGCCAGTGCATTCGGGTCCAGCAGCAGCTCTTCGGCGTTTTCGTCGATGGTCTGGGAATCATCCGCAGGGCGCGGGCAGCGGTAGTGGCGGGCGTACTCGTCACCTTCGGTGGTGCGGGTGTAATACAGGTACGGGCCCCAAGGGGAGGGCAGCGACAGGTCGGTTTCAAGAATGCGGCCCTTGATCTCCTGAAACAGGGTCTCGCGCAGCGCCTGTTGATCGGCCAGTTGCTGTTCCTGCCAGGCGTTTTCGGCCTTGAGGTAATCGAGCACCTCGGCGGTGTCGCGGTTCTGCAGCCAGGCATACGGATCGGCGCCATCGGCCTTGCGGGCAACGGGGGCGCTGGACGGGGTCTTGGAAGAAGGCATGCGGGGCTCTCTCAAAAGTGAAACAGACCGCTCCGACAGGCGCCTGCTCGAGGCGATGCGGACCGATAACTGAAGCCGGGTAAGCCAGGCTTGCGAAAAGTCGTTATCATAAGCGCCTCTTTACCTGCCTTACCACGGACGTCATGACCGACAACGACTATCTGATTGCCTGGGGCCTCTACGCGTTCGCTGCGTTGGGCTGTCTGTTGGTGTGGTTCAAGCTCACCGGCTGGATGTGGCGCTATCTGCGCGAACCGCTGCGCGTGATCGGCGCGGTGCTGCTGTTCTGCCCGACCATCATCGACCCGGTCAAGGAAAAATACGCTCCGGCGCTGGCCATCAGCGTGCTCGACCTTGGCCTCAAGGTCGGCAATAACGTCTGGCGCGCGGCACTGGATCTGTCGACCTACGGCTCCATTGCCTTGGGCCTGTACGTCATTTTCGCGCTGATCCGTCTACCTTTCCTACGCAAGAAAAAGGCCCGTCTGGCCCACGCCGAAGCCGCTGCCGCACAGGCTGCCGCCGAGCAGAAGGCCGAAGACGACCAGCCGTTCGCAACGCAAGGCCCGTCACGTTTCGCCAGCCCTGCAGCGCCCGCCAGCGGCGGCAATGTTGGCCGTCAGCGGGTCGAACCCAAACTTTAAAGCGTGGCGGGTACTCCTGCAGGAGCGCGCTTGCCCACGATGCAGTTCTGCAGACACCCGTTTGGTGGCTGGCAAAACGATTCGCGGGCAAGCGCGCTCCTACAAAAAGGATGTGTGTCGTTGAGCGTACCGAGACCTGAGCATGTGTGAACTTCTGGGCATGAGTGCCAACGTACCGACCGACATCGTGTTCAGCTTTACCGGGCTGATGCAACGCGGCGGTCGCACCGGTCCCCACCGCGACGGCTGGGGTATCGGCTTCTATGAAGGGCGCGGCTTGCGTCTGTTCCAGGATCCGGCCGCCAGCAGCGAGTCGGAAGTCGCGCAACTGGTGCAGCGCTACCCGATCAAGAGCGAAGTGGTGATCGGCCACATCCGTCAGGCCAACGTCGGCAAGGTCTGCCTGTCCAACACCCATCCATTCGTGCGCGAACTGTGGGGGCGCAACTGGTGTTTCGCCCACAACGGCCAGTTGGCAGAGTTCCACCCTAGCGCCACGTTCTATCGGCCCGTGGGCGATACCGACAGCGAGGCTGCGTTCTGCGACCTGCTGAACCGCGTACGTGAGGCCTTCCCCGAGCCTGTCGAGATCGAACAGCTGCTGCCGACCCTGGTCCAAGCCTGCAGCGAGTATCGAAAAAAGGGCGTGTTCAATGGCCTGCTTAGCGATGGCGACTGGCTGTTCTGTTTCTGTTCGACCAAGCTTGTGCACATTACCCGGCGTGCGCCGTTTGGTCCGGCAAGGCTGAAAGATGTCGACGTAATCGTCGATTTTCAGGCCGAAACCACGCCAAACGACGTGGTCACGGTCATCGCCACCGAGCCGTTGACCGAGAACGAAACCTGGAATCGCTACGAACCCGGCCACTGGAGCCTGTGGCGTCGCGGCGAATGCGTGACCGAAGGCCAGACCGACTGAGAGGGACCTATGCTGCGAAGCTATCTGCGACTGGTGTTGTTCACGGCAGGCCTGTTGATCGGCGTGCAGATTCCCGGCTTTATCAGCGACTACAGCAAGCGTGTCGAAGCGCACCTGTTGGAAGCGCAGCAAAACCTGCGCGGTTACAACGACACGGCCCAGCGCTTCTTCAATGGCGACGTGCAGGCGCTGATCCAGCATTACCGCAGCAGCGATGACCCGGTGTTTCGCACCGACGCCGACAACATCAGCAATCTGCTGAGTCGCAATCAGGTGCTCGACCGTGAGTTCATGGCATTGCAAGGCCCGTGGTACCTGCGCGCCTGGCACGTCCTGACCGCCGCCGACCCGGACATCCGCAAGGAAACCTGGAACGGCTACACCTGGCAGGTGCTGCTGTCGCCGGAAGTCATCGGCTGGGGCCTGGTGTGCGCGCTGCTGTTTTCGATGGTGATCGAGAGTTTCGTGCTGTTCATCGACTGGGTGTTCGTCGGTCGGCATCACGTGCGCAAGGTGAATCGGGACTGGCAGTGAGCTAGCTCCCTCACGCTTCAGAACCCGTGGGAGCCGGCCCGCAGCAAGCCGGCTCCCACGGGGTGCTGTGAAGATTTTGCGATCCGCCCGCGCCGTTCACTTTTTCTTATCCCCCCCTCCCGCTTTTATTAGTTGGACGCCCCGTCCGCTCCCGCCCAAGAATGCGCCTACACATGACAGGCGTGTTTCAGCGCTGCAAAGGGATGCTTCCCGCGCGTAGACTCAAGCCTCGTCACCAACCGTCATTCGCACAGGAGATCATCCCTTGGGCCGCCTGTTATTGAACTGTGATATCGGCGAAAGCTACGGCGCCTGGACCATGGGTCTGGACTCCGAGGTGATGCCGTACATCGACTGCGCCAACATTGCCTGTGGCTTTCATGCCGGCGACCCCAGCGTCATGCGCAAGACCGTGGCCCTGGCCCTGACCCACAGCGTGACCATCGGCGCGCACCCGGCGTACCCGGATCTGGTGGGTTTTGGAAGGCGCTCCATGGCCTGTTCGCCGCAAGAGATTCAAGACCTGCTGCACTACCAAATCGGTGCGCTGGATGGCGTTGCCCGTGCTCAAGGCGGTCGCGTCAGCTACGTCAAACCCCACGGCGCGATGTACAACGACATGATGGCCAACCCGACGCAGCTGCGCGCAGTCATCGAAGGCATCGCCCGCTACAACGCCGAACTGCCGCTGATGCTGCTGTCGATGCGCGACAACAGCGCAGCGCAAGCCATCGCCGATGAGTGCGGCGTTACCCTCTGGTTCGAAGCCTTTGCCGACCGCGCCTACGACAGCGCGGGCCGTCTGGTCTCGCGCAACCTGCCGGGCGCGGTGCATCACGACCCTGCGCTGATCATCGGTCAGGCCATGACCCTGTCCCGAGGCGAAGCGCTGATCGCCAGCGACGGCAGCGAACTGCTGCTGCACGTCGACACCCTGTGCGTACACGGCGACAACGCCAGCTCCATCGCGGCGGTGCAGCAGATTCGTCAGGCGCTGGGCAAGAACACCGCGTCATGAATGTGCGTATCGAAGTCGTCGCAATCGATTGCCTGATGGTGCGTCTGTTCGATGCCATCGATGAAGCCAACATGCCGTGGATGCTCGCCGCCAGTTTGCGTCTGCGCGAGGGCTTCGGTACGCATCTGATCGATCTGGTGCCGTCCTACACCACACTCATGGTGCATTACGACCTGATGGCGCTAAGCCCTCAACAGGCTCGCGAAGTGATCGCTCAGGCGCTGAAGGGTTTGTCCCCCGACGCGGCCAAAAGTGGGCGGCAGCATGTGTTGCCGGTCTGGTATGACCTCAGCGTGGGGCCTGAATTGACGCTGCTGTCCAAACGCAGCGGGCTGCCGGTGCATGAAGTGATTCATCGGCACACTCAGCGTGAGTACCAGGTATTTGCACTGGGTTTCGCGCCAGGTTTTGCCTTCATGGGGCTGGTCGAGGAAATCCTCGCCGCGCCCCGCATCAAGACCCCGCGCAAACGCGTCGCGGCTGGCAGTGTTGGCATCGCCGAACGTCAAACGGCGGCTTACCCGCTGGAGTCCCCCGGCGGCTGGAACATCCTCGGTCGCACCCCGGCGAAGCTCTTTGATCGTGACATCGACGGTTACAGCCTGATGCAACCCGGCGATACCGTGCGTTTCGCCGCCATCGATCACGCCGAATTCATTCGCCTGGGCGGCGACGACACCCCGCTGGAGGCACTGGCATGAGTGTGTTGACCGTCAAAAGCAGTACGCCGCTGTGTCAGTTGCAGGACGCCGGCCGGTTTGGCGTGCGCCATCTGGGCGTGACCCAGGGCGGCGCGCTGGACTGGGTGTCGATGGCCTGGGCCAACAAGCTGCTGAGCAACCCTCTCGGCGCGCCCGTGATCGAAGTGACCCTTGGTGGCCTGACGCTGATCGCCGAATCCGACTGTTGCCTGGCCTTGGCGGGCGCCGATCTGGGCGCGATGCTCGATGACCGCGCAATCGCCCCGTGGCGCAGCTTCTTCATGCGCAAAGGCCAGCAACTGCGCTTCACCCAACCGATTTGCGGCGCACGCGCCTACCTTGCTGCGCCTGGTGGTTTCGACGCGCTGGGCGTGTTGGGTAGCTGCGCAACTGTTGGGCGGGAAGGGCTGGGTGGTCTGGACGGCTCCGGCAACGCACTGCGCGAAGGCGATCAACTGACGTACTCGGGCGCCTCATTCGAACTGCATACGCTGCCTGATCACCTGATCCCGAACTTCACAGAACCCCGCCCACTGGACGTCGTGATTGGCGCACAGATCGGCCAGTTCAGCGGCCTGAGCCTGTTCGACGCCTTCAACAGCGATTGGACCCTCGACAGCCGCGCCGACCGCATGGGCCAACGCCTGCTAGGGCCGGAACTGGTCTATCAGGGCAAACCGATGATCTCCGAAGGCATCCCGCTGGGCGCCATCCAGGTCCCACCGGATGGCCAACCCATCGTGCTGCTTAATGATCGCCAGACCATCGGCGGCTACCCCCGGCTTGGCGCACTGACCCCGCTGTCGCTGGCGCGGCTGGCGCAGAAACTGCCGGGGAGTGGGGTCCGGATGAGGGCGGTGGTGCAGGAGGTAGCGTCCAGGAAACAGGTTGAGTGTTTGCAATCGCTCGCGCGCTAATCGGTTTTGTGGCTTTTGTCCTACGTGTTTGTCGGAAATGCCGCTCAGGGTGGTGAGGTCATCATTTTCGGGCGAAGGTCGTTAAGCACTTCATGTATTCACGACATGAGGTGTGCGTATGAACCTGACATCCATTGGCAGTCAGAACCGTTTAGTTGCACAGGCTGCTGAAGCCGTCGGTGGCAAAGGAAATATAGAAGCCACGGGGCATCCCATAACCGGCCAGATAGAGGTGGCCGCACCAGCCCCTCCCTATCCGGACGCCGTGTATCATGAGGTCAAACTCGACGGGACGTTGCGACCCACCGGCGATGGTGGTGTTATCTTCAGAACCCTTAGCTCATGGGAATTTCGAGAGCAGGCCAAACTGGATGCCCACAAGCGTGCAGCTGAATTGCGGGTCGCGGATATGGAGCGCATGAAGGATGTCTTGAAATCCAGCCTTGAGCTGTCCAACCCGGAGTTGGCAAAAAAATCCTTCACTTTCTCCATCGACGAAACGGGTTTGATCAAGCCCGTTGGATTAGGTTGTGAGCTGACTCAGCGCGAGAAAAATATCCTGTCCAGCCTGATGAATGATGATGAGGCTTTCAGATGCGCGGCTCAGGAATATATAAAAATGTTGGCTGTCATCGTCCATCGATCGCTGGAGGGACTGGGCGCCAAGTATGCGAGGTTTTTTTCACCTGCCTGAAGAGAAACCCAATAGAACCAATTGGTTCTATTGGGTTTTACGAGGTTTTATCGGATAGGAGTTGCGCTGCAGAGCTGCGTCAGCGTTGATGGAGTTATGTCGCTTGGGCTATTTCCTCGGACGGCGAGCTGCCAGTAGCCAGTGTTATATGTGGCTTTCCATTTTGTGTTGTATTTAGGGTCGAGTACGAAGGATGGAGTCTTGTTTTTACCAATGCACTCATCGAATTTCATGGAGTCAATAATAAATCCTGATGCGCGACGTAATCAGCGTCGGAGGTAGGCGTCAATGCCGAGAGTGTAAGAATTTATTTATTGGAGGAGTGAAGATATAGACGGCGGTGGGGGGCTTGTAGCAGCACGGCCGGGCGGCGTTCCGATGTCGGCGGTTGCGGTGTGTCAGACAACACTTAGATCACAGACACACCACCCCGCCGGCAAGCCGTGCTGCTACGAGGAAGGTGCACTCAGTTACTTCGCGAGATACCGCATCCCTTCCTCCAACCCCCGCAATGTCAGCGGATACATCTGATCTTCGATCAGATCCCGCACGATGTTGGTTGAAGTGGTATAGCCCCAGGCATCTTTGGGGTAAGGGTTGATCCAGATGATTTTCTTGAACTTGGCCATGAAGCGGTGCATCCATACGTAGCCGGCTTCTTCGTTCCAGTGTTCGACGCTGCCGCCGGGCTGGGTGATTTCATAAGGCGCCATGGCGGCATCACCGATGAAGATCACTTTGTAGTCGGCGCCGTATTTGTGCAGCAAATCCTGGGTTGAGGTGCGTTCGGACGTGCGGCGCAGATTGTTCTTCCACACCGATTCATAAATGAAGTTGTGGAAGTAGAAATATTCCATGTGTTTGAACTCGGTCTTGCAGGCCGAGAACAGTTCTTCGCAGATCTTCACGTGGGCGTCCATCGAGCCGCCGATGTCGAACAGCAGCAACAACTTGATGGTGTTACGCCGTTCTGGGCGCATCTGGATGTTCAGAAGGCCCGCATCACGGGCGGTGTGATCGATGGTGCCGTCGATGTCCAGCTCGTCCGCAGCGCCTTGGCGGGCGAATTTGCGCAGGCGACGCAAGGCCACCTTGATGTTGCGCGTGCCGAGTTCGACCTGATCGTCGAGGTTCTTGTACTCGCGCTGATCCCAGACCTTCGCGGCCTTGCCCTGGCGCTTACCCGCCTCGCCGACGCGGATGCCTTCCGGGTTGTAGCCACCTGAGCCGAACGGGCTGGTGCCGCCGGTGCCGATCCATTTGTTGCCACCGGCATGACGCTCTTTCTGTTCCTCCAGACGCTTCTTGAATTCCTCAATGAGCTTGTCGAGGCCGCCCAGCGATTGAATCTGCGCGCGTTCTTCGTCGGTGAGCGAACGTTCAAACTCCTTGCGCAGCCAGTCCTCGGGGATCAGCGCCTGCAAGTGGTCGTCGAGCTTTTCCAGGCCGTTGAAATAGGCACCGAAGGCCCGGTCGAACTTGTCGTAGTGGCGCTCGTCCTTGACCAGAATCGCCCGGGACAAGTAGTAGAACTCATCCATGTCGGCGAATGTCACCCGCTGTTTCAGGGCGTTGATCAGGTCCAGCAGTTCACGCACCGAGACTGGCACCTTGGCTGCGCGCATTTCGTTGAACAGGTTGAGCAACATGAACAGGGCCCCGCACTTATCCGGAAGAACTCAGCGATTGCCGCGACGGCTCATGAACGCCAGACGCTCGAGCAACTGTACGTCCTGCTCGTTCTTGACCAACGCCCCGGCCAGCGGCGGAATGGCCTTGGTCGGATCACGCTCGCGCAGAACGGCCTCGCCGATGTTGTCGGCCATCAGCAGCTTGAGCCAGTCCACCAGTTCGGACGTCGAGGGCTTTTTCTTCAGGCCCGGCACTTTGCGCACGTCGAAGAACACGTCCAGCGCTTCGCTGACCAGGTCTTTCTTGATGTCCGGGTAGTGCACGTCAACGATCTGCTGCAGGGTGTTGCGATCGGGGAAGGCGATGTAGTGAAAGAAGCAGCGACGTAGGAAGGCGTCCGGCAGTTCTTTTTCGTTGTTCGAGGTAATGATAATGATCGGGCGTTTTTTCGCCTTGATCGTCTCGTCGATCTCGTAAACGTAGAACTCCATCTTGTCGAGTTCTTGCAGGAGGTCGTTGGGGAATTCGATGTCGGCCTTGTCGATCTCGTCGATCAGCAGGATGACGCGCTCATCGGCCTCGAAGGCTTCCCAGAGCTTGCCCTTCTTCAGGTAGTTGCGCACATCGTGGACTTTGTCGACGCCCAGTTGCGAGTCGCGCAAACGGCTGACGGCATCGTACTCGTACAGACCTTGATGGGCCTTGGTGGTCGACTTGATGTGCCAGGTGATCAGCTTCGCGCCGAGGGATTCGGCCAGTTGCTCGGCCAGCATGGTCTTGCCGGTGCCGGGCTCGCCCTTGACCAGCAGCGGACGCTCCAGGGTGATGGCGGCGTTGACGGCAAGCTTGAGGTCGTCGGTGGCGACATAGGCGCGGGTGCCTTCGAACTTCATCGGAAAATCCTCGAACGTAATGTGCGGGCAACAGACCCGAACGGCGCTGATTCAGCATAAAGAATGCAGCGACTATAACGCGCGCCCCGCCTGAGTGTGAACGCAGACGCTTTATTCAGTTGCTGAATGGCGGGTCTCGAAATGACTCACTGCGCCTCACTCTTGCCACTGTCATACCGCGTATTGAACGCCTGCACGAACGCATTGCGCAGAATTTGCAGGAACGCCTGGAACGCGCTCACGTCCTGGTTGTGCACGCTGCCGCTGAGTTCGACGCGGGTGGCGAACTGGTTTTTGCGCTGATTCTTGAGCACGGTTTCGCTGGCGCCGACCATGGCTTCCCAGATCGAGCGAAAGAAACCCTTGTTCTGGTTCTCGACGTCCTGTTGCCAGTTGAAGATGTCGACATCGCGCAGCAGCGGTTTGATATAGCCACTGAGCTGGCCCTTGTTGGCCTGGGCTTCGATGACGATGTCGCCGCTGCCCGCGTTGAAATCGAACTTGCCGTAGGCCGAGGCGAAGTCGTTGAAACGCTTGAGTTGCAGGTTGGTGGCACGCAGTTTGAAGTCGAAGTCTTCGAAATTGCTGAACGGGTCGAACGTGGCGCTCGACTCCATGGGTGCCTGGCCCTGAAGCAGTGCCTTGCCTTCGAAGCGGGCGTCGCGATTGCCGGCGGTGTCGACCACGTTGGTGATGTTGTAGACGCTGGCGTTGACTTTGTCGGCCTCGATTTTCACTTTCGGGGTGGAGGTGAAGTTGCTGAAGGTGATTTTGCCGTCCTCCACCCGCAATTCGTCGAGGGTGATGGGCAGCAGCTTGTTCAACTGCTCGCGCCAGTCGGTGCCCGCACCGGTCTGGGATTGTTGCTTGTCGGGACCGCCGTCGACAAAGTTCAGCTCAGGGCTGACGAATGTAACCTGAGCCACAACGGCATGGTCGTACCAGAGCGAGTGCCAACTGACGGAGAGGTCGATCAGCGGCACCTTGAGCAGAGGGACCGGCACTTTGCCATCGACCTTGACGATGTTCAGGCCGTTGATCCTGTACGCGCCGCGCCACAGCGCCAGGTCCACATCGGTGACGTGGCCACGGTAGTCGCCCATGTCGGCGAGCTTGTCGTTGAGGTAGTTGCGTACCACATAAGGGAGCGCGATGTGCACGGCAATCAACAACACGGCCAAGGTCACGACTGTCCACAGGGGCCAGCTATAGCGACGTTTCATGTCGAAGTTCTCCGCTTGTCTCGAGGTTGACTGCTTGAAGGATTGACTGTCGGCGCTGCCATCGGTTCGCTTCGACTGGACGCAATACAGGCTCAAGGCATAGGCTTTGAGCTTTTCCGCCACCTGCACAAGGACCCGGTCATGAGCCGTATTTACGCAGACAACGCCCACTCCATCGGCAACACGCCGCTGGTGCAGATCAACCGCATCGCGCCGCGCGGGGTCACGATTCTGGCCAAGATCGAAGGGCGTAATCCGGGGTATTCGGTCAAGTGCCGCATCGGCGCGAACATGATCTGGGACGCTGAAAGCCGTGGCAAACTCAAGCCAGGCATGACCATCGTCGAGCCGACTTCGGGCAACACCGGCATTGGCCTGGCCTTCGTGGCCGCCGCGCGCGGCTACAAATTGATGCTGACCATGCCGGCGTCAATGAGCATCGAACGGCGCAAGGTGCTCAAGGCCCTGGGGGCCGAACTGGTGCTGACCGAGCCCGCCAAGGGCATGAAGGGCGCCATCGCCAGGGCCGAGGAGCTGGTGGCCAGCGATCCTTCGAAATTCTTCATGCCGGGGCAATTCGAAAACCCGGCCAACCCTGCGATTCATGAAAAGACCACCGGCCCGGAAATCTGGAACGACACCGATGGCGCCATCGACGTGCTGGTGGCGGGCGTCGGCACCGGCGGCACCATCACCGGCGTGTCGCGCTACATCAAGAACACCCAGGGCAAGCCGATCCTGTCGGTGGCCGTCGAGCCGATGATCTCGCCGATCATCACCCAGGCCCTGGCAGGGCAGGAAATTACCCCCAGCCCGCACAAGATCCAGGGCATCGGTGCGGGTTTCATCCCGAAAAACCTTGATCTGTCGATCGTCGACAAGGTCGAGCTGGTCAGCGACGACGAAGCCAAGGCCATGGCGTTGCGCCTGATGCAGGAGGAGGGGATTCTCTGCGGCATCTCCTGTGGGGCGGCGATGCAGGCGGCGGTGCGTCTGGCCGAGAAGCCGGAAATGCAGGGCAAGACCATTGTGGTGATCCTGCCGGATTCGGGCGAGCGTTACCTGTCGAGCATGCTGTTCAGCGACCTGTTCACTGAACAGGAGCTGACCCAATAGTCGCATGGTTGCCTGCTTTGGCTTTTTACCGGGCTGACGAAGGCTTATGATGGCCGCCATCCAGACCCGCCAGAGACCTGATGCAGGTCATCTGGTGGTGTTTTGCAGTGGTTAGAATCCGCGGCCTCGATCTGCCTTTGATTCTGGGCGGAGCCCGTAGGAGCAAGCTTGCTCGCGATCTGGAGCGAAGCGGCAGCAAAATCAGACGACCTGATGGTGTCAGGCATATCTCGTCATCCGTTTTTACGACTGCTGCGCAGCCGATCGCCTGCAAGCAGGGCTCCTACGCCCTCCGGGCAGAAGCGTGACGGTGAGAACAACGGTTAGCAATTCCCTGTTCCAAGGAGAGCTTCATGACCCTTTCTTTCGCTGCCAAGGCGGCGATTCTGCTGCTGTTCGTGGGCAGCACGCTGTACGTGCATCTGCGCGGCAAGGCGCGTTTGCCGGTGTTGCGCCAGTTCGTCAACCATTCGGCCCTGTTCGCGCCGTACAACGCCTTGATGTACCTGTTCTCCAGCGTGCCGTCCAAGCCCTATCTGGACCGCAGCAAATTCCCTGAACTGGACGTGCTCAAGGACAACTGGGAAGTCATTCGTGACGAAGCCATGCACTTGTTCGACGAGGGCTACATTCGCGCGGCCGCCAAGGACAATGACGCCGGTTTCGGCTCGTTCTTCAAGAAGGGCTGGAAGCGTTTCTACCTGAAGTGGTACGACAAACCGCTGCCCTCGGCCGAGGCGCTGTGCCCGAAAACCGTCGAGCTGGTCAGCCGCATCCCCAACGTCAAGGGCGCGATGTTCGCGCTGTTGCCCGGTGGCAGCCATTTGAACCCGCACCGCGACCCGTTTGCCGGTTCCTTGCGTTATCACCTGGGCCTGTCGACGCCGAACTCCGACGACTGCCGGATCTTCGTCGATGGCAAAGTCTACGCCTGGCGCGACGGTGAAGACGTGATGTTCGACGAGACCTACGTGCACTGGGTCAAGAACGAAACCGACGTCACCCGTGTGATTCTGTTCTGCGACATCGAGCGTCCGCTGAGCAACCGCTTCATGACCTCGATCAACCGCAGCGTCAGCGCGTTTCTCGGTCGCGCGACTGCGCCGCAGAACACCGATGACGAGCGCGTCGGCGGCATCAACCAGGCGTACGCCTTTAGCAAGCGCTTCAGCAACGGCATCAGTGGCAAGGTCAAGCAGTTCAAGCGCGCCAACCCCAAGGCCTATCGCATCCTGCGTCCGGTGCTGGCGGTGGTCGTGCTGACCCTGCTGGGTTACTGGCTGTTCGGCTGACCCCCCCTCAATCAAAGCGCCGCGCCACCCTGTGTCGCGGCGCTTTGTCGTTTCGGGCTCCGGGGTTTTCGGGTAAATAGCACGTCCATTCAATCTCCCGCAGGCCTGCCCGCCGACCATGAACGCATTATTCGTTCCTGGAGATGATGTGCATGCGCGCCCGATTTCTGATGATTTCAGCCACTGTCTTTGGCCTTGCCGGACCCATGGCAGCAGTGGTTGCCCCGACTGCAGCGTTTGCCCAGACGCCGGTCGCGGTCGCCGTGGCCCCGCAATACGACACGTCCCACGTCTACGTTGCCCCCGCCGATGTCGAGCGCTTCGTGCAGAGCTTCACCGCGACCTTTGGTGGCCAGAGCACGCCGCAGGTGGTGGTCAACGTGCTGCCGGTGCCGAGCAGCACCACGTCACAATTGATCCAGACCCCGGTGGGCACTGTGTCGCTGTTCGGGTTCACCACGCCGATTCCGCGCCCGTTCGGTCAGGAGCGTAACGGTTATCTGGTCAAGGACATGGACGTAGCCCTTAAGGAAGCACGCAAGGCTGGCGCTGATGTGATCGTGTCCGACTTCCCCGACCCGATTGGCCGCGATGCCGTGGTGCAATGGCCGGGTGGCGTCAACATGCAGCTGTACTGGCACACCAAAGTCCCTAGCTATGCGCCGTTCCAGACCGTGCCGGAAAACCGCGTCTATGTTTCGAAGGACCGCGCGGCAGCGTTCGTCAAATCGTTCGTGGCCTTCTCCCATGGCAAGGTGGTGAGCGACGCCAAAAAGGCGCCGGGCGTCGAGATCGGTCGGGCTGACGTGACCTATGAGCGCATCCGCATCGAATCGCCGTTCGGCAAGATGGTCGTGCTGGCCACCGACGGCCATCTGCCGTATCCGTTCGGTCACGACACCACCGGTTACGAAGTCAGCAACCTGCAGGACACCCTGACCAAAGCCAGGGCTGCCGGTGTCAAAACCCTGGTCGAGCCGTTCACCAGCGAAGGCCGCGACGCCGCGGTGGTGGAGTTCCCCGGTGGTTACGTCGCTGAAATCCATCAACTCACCAAAGCGGGTTGACCGGTGGGCAGTGGACGACTCAGTCGGGGTCTGAGCGGTGTTTGGCTGGCGGTAAGCCTGCCGCTGATCGGCGCTCAGGCCCACGCCGACGACAGCACCTCGCGACCTGTCGTCAAGACCAATCGTTGGCAGGAAGACTGGTCGGTGCTGGCCGACCCTGCGCTCAGGACCCAACCGCTGGACAGCCTCAAGTACATCTCGTTGTCTGACAGCGACCCGCAGACATACCTGTCCTTGGGCAGCACCCTGCGCGAGCGCTTTGAAATGAATGACGCCAGCAGTTTCGGCACCCGCAACACGGCGCGGGACGCTTATCTGCTGCAGCGTTTTCAGGTCCACGCGGACCTGCACTTCAACGAAAACTGGCGTCTCTTCACTCAGCTTGAAGACGCGCGCGCCTACGACAAGACCACCCTTGGGGGCGCCGACCAGAACCGCACGGACCTGCGTCTGGCATTTCTCGAATACATCAACAGGTTCGGTGATAACACGTTCAAGGCGCGCGTGGGGCGTCAGGATTTTGCCTTCGACTTGCAACGCTTCATTTCCTCGCGGGACGGCCCGAACGTGCGGCAGTCCTTCGATGCGCTCTGGGCGGACTGGGAAACCGGGTTGTGGCGCTTCATCGGTATCGCCAGCCGACCTGTGCAGTACCAGGACGACCGCCATTTCGACGACCGCTCCAATCATGATTTTCGCTTCCACATGTTGAGGGTCGAGCGGCTGGTGGGCGGGAGCAATGAGCTGTCGGCCTACGTCGGCCTGTTCGAGCGCGACGAGGCCAGCTATCTGGATGCCAGCGGCGCCGAACACCGAAACATCTTCGACGCTCGCCTGGGCGGTGCGGCCGAAGGTTACGACTGGGATCTGGAAGCGATGGGGCAGACCGGTTCGGTGGGTTCCAAGAGCATTCACGCCTGGGCGGGTGGGAGTCGGGTGGGCTATACCTTCGCCGACGTGGCATGGACGCCACGCCTTGGCCTGCAGCTGGACGCCGCCTCGGGCGACCGGCACGGCGGCGATGGCACGCTGGGGACATTCAACCCGTTATTCCCCAACGGCTATTATTTCTCGCTGGGCGGCTATACCGGTTACGCCAACATCCTTCATGTGAAGCCGTCGATCACGGTCAAGCCGATCGCCAGGCTCAGCGTGCAGACCGCCATCGGCCTGCAATGGCGTGAAACCACTGAGGATGCGGTCTACGTGCAGCCCAACATTGCGTTAGCCGGAACGGCCGGGCAGGGCGGACGCTGGACCGGAGCCTACGGACAGGTACGCACTGACTACACATTCACCAGCAACCTCTCCGGCGCCATTGAAGCGGTGCACTATGACGTGGGTCAGGCGGTGCGCGATGCTGGCGGTCACGACAGTAACTACCTGGGCGTCGAGCTCAAATTCAGCTGGTAGGCACCGGTACGGATCGACAGTGGCGAACTCGTAAAACGATATTGCGCAGACACCGGTGGCTGGTTATAGTCGGCCCCGTTGCTGCAATACGCTGCAACAGTCACCTCCTTTGAGAAGGCGCAGACAATGCCTGCATCCAACCCACATTTCGCGTTCCAGGCTGCAGCTTGCGATGTCGCTGAACCGTGTGGTTGCATGCAAGTCGCCTTTATCACGCGTTACCCGCCCCCTTCGCCTGTGAGCAGCCCGGACGTGTGCGTTGTCGCACCGCCCGCCGTGGTTGTGCTGGGTTGATCGACTGCCCAAAGCCGTCGCATCACGCCTGCAACCCCCAACAAAACGTTTGTGAATCCGGTCTTTTTGCCGGGTCCGATTTTGTCCGATCACAGGTGACACCATGTTCGCTAACAAAGCCTTGGCCTCGCTGGCCACGACTACGCTGTTCGTCCTGCTCTGGAGTAGCGGGGCCATCGTTTCCAAGTGGGGCCTGACCCACGCGTCGCCCTTTGCGTTTCTGTTGTTGCGCTTCTTGCTGGCGCTGGTTGCGCTGGCGATCCTGATCCCGACCCTGGGTTACAAACTGCCTGCCACGCGTCAGTCGATGGGCTACGCCCTGGCGACCGGCGCGGTGCTGCTGGGCGCTTACCAGATCTGCTACCTGCTGGCGCTGGACATGCACGTCGCGCCCGGCGTCATGGCCACCATCATGGGGGTGCAGCCGATTCTGACGGCAGTGCTGGTTGAACGCAGCCGTGCCTGGTCACGGATGTTCGGGCTCGGCCTTGGCCTTGCGGGCTTGGTGCTGGTGGTGTTCCAGGGCATTGGCGACGGCGGCTCGCTGGCGGGGATGCTGTTCGGCGTGCTCGGCATGCTGGCCATGACCGGCGGCTCGATCATGCAGAAACGCATCACCGACAACCCCCTCGGCACGCTGCCGCTGCAGTACGTCGCCGGGACCCTGGTGTGTGCGGTCTTCGTGCCGTTCCAGCCGTTCCACTTCGAGCACAGCGCAGGCTTCTACGTACCGGTGCTGTACATGGGGCTGGTGGTGTCGGTGCTGGCGACCTTCCTGCTGTATCGGCTGATCGCGCAGGGCAATCTGGTCAACGTCACCAGCCTGTTCTATCTGGTTCCTGCCGTGACGGCGATCATGGATTACCTGATCTTCGGCAACTGCCTGGCGCTGCTGAGCATGCTGGGGATGGTGCTGATTGTGGTGGGGCTGATCTTTGTGTTCAGGAAGGTGAAGTGACACGTTTTATCGGCGTACGCTGAAGGCGTATGTGGGAGCAGGCTTGCTGGCGAAAGCGGTGAATCAGCTTCAGATGGGCTGACTGACATTGCGCATTCGCCAGCAAGCTGGCTCCCACAGGTCTAGCGGTGCATTGCCACCGGTTGAGTGTCAGTTACAACACAAAGCGCGTCACCAGTCCGTTCAAACCCACTGCCAGTCGCGACAATTCCTGGCTGGCGGCGGAGGTCTGGGTGGCGCCCGCCGCCGTTTGCGTCGACAGATCACGAATGTTCACCAGGCTGCGATCCACCTCTCGCGCCACCAGCGATTGTTGCTCGGCGGCGCTGGCGATGACCAGATTGCGCTGGTTGATCTGCGAGATCGCGGCGGTGATTTTCTCCAGGGCCTGACCCGCGCTGCTGGCCCGCTGCAGCGTCTGCTCGGCCTGGCTGGCGCTGTTCTGCATGGCGCCGACGGTGTCCTGGGTGCCGGTCTGGATGCTGCTGATCATCTGCTCAATTTCCTGGGTCGAGTCCTGGGTGCGTTGCGCCAGCGAGCGAACCTCATCAGCGACCACCGCAAACCCGCGTCCTGCCTCACCGGCCCGCGCCGCTTCGATGGCCGCGTTGAGCGCCAGCAAATTGGTCTGCCCGGCAATGCCACGAATCACTTCCAGCACCTTGCTGATGTCCTGCGCCTGAGTTGCCAGCCCCTTGGCCTGCGCCGAGGCGTTCATCACTTCGCCCACCAATCCTTGAATCGACTCGATGGTTTCGCTGACTTCGCGCTGGCCGTGCTGACTGTCGGCGTCGGAGGCTTTCGACGCTTCGGAGGTCGACACGGCGTTGCTCGCCACCTCATCCACGGCGGCGCTCATCTGTGTCACGGCGGTGGCGGCCAGTTCGATTTCATCGTTTTGCGCCTGCAGGCTGCGGGTGCTCTGTTCCATCACCGAGCTCATTTCTTCAGCCGCCGAGGCCAGCTGTTGCGACGAATCGGTGATGCCGCGAATGGTCGAGCGCAGGTTCTGCTGCATGGCCGAGAGCGCCTTGAGCAAGTGCGCGGGTTCGTCATTACCCTGATGATCGAAGGTCGCCGTGAGATTGCCGCCTGCAATGGTTTGCGCCACATCCAGCGCCTGGCCGATGGGTTTGACGATGCTGCGGGTCAGCATCAATGCGAGCACAAAGGTGAGCAGCAATGAGGCGACGATGATGGCAACTACGATCAGTTGCGTGCGCTCATACAGCGATGCAGCCGCCTGAGTCGCACTTTCCGCCCCTTGCTGGCTGTAAGCGATCAACCCGCGCAGATGGCTATCGAGTTTGCTGCCTTCGGGCGCCAACTGTTCACTGAGCACTGCGTAGGCCTGGGCCGGTTGCTGTGCGTCGATCCTGGCCACCACCTGGTCGAGGATCTTCAGGTAGTTTTCCACGGAGCGTTCCAGGTTGCCGAGCAGCAGGCTTTCTTCAGGATCAACCACCTCGCTTTTGTAAAGGCTCAACTGTTTGAGTAGCTGATCGCGGCTGTCATTGATGGCACGCTTGCTGTTGCTCTGCACGTCCGCTTCGGGAATGGCGATCAGACGCAATGCCTCCATGCGAATGAGGGTCACGCGATCGGCCATTTTGTGGGTGTCTTCGATGTGCGGCATCCACTGGTGTTCGATTACCTCGGCGCTGGAACGCAGCACCGACATTTTGCCCAGGCAGAACAGGCCGACAACGGCCAATAGAAGTCCCACCAGCCCAAATCCCAGGCTGGCTCTGCTGCCAATGCGCATGTTTCTGATCACGGTATTTCGCTCCTCGGTAGGACGGGTCGGGTACATCCAGAAGCCTTTGTTGTCGTTTTGGCAGGCTGGCAGGGATGGTTTATGTCAAATGGCTATCATTGTGGTAGCTGTTGACTGTGACCCGATGAAACCGTTCCGGCGGGCAGCCGCGTACACGCAGATACGGGGCTGCGTAATGATGACCAGATATTTCAGAGATGCGGAAGTGCGCGGTTCCGGGAAGGACGCGGCGATATCAAGAGGTCTGAAGGCGTTTAATCAGTTCAAACTCACATGCCGACTCAACAACGCGCGCAGGGCCGCTGGCTTCACCGGTTTAGCCAGGTATTCCAGTCCCGCCGCATGCACCTGCGCCACCAGTTCCGGGCGCCCGTCAGCGCTGATCAGCACGCCAGGCACCGGCTCGCCCAGTTGCGTGCGCAGCCAGGCCATGAGGTCGGTGCCGGTTTCGCCGTGGTCCAAATGGTAGTCCACCAGCGCCAGATGCGGGCGCATGCCTTCGTCGAGCAGGGTCTGGCATTCGTCGCGGTTGCGCGCCGTCCACACCTGACAGCCCCAACGGCTGAGCAGGCTGTTCATGCCGATGAGGATGCTGTCTTCGTTGTCGATGCACAGCACCTGCGTACCGTTGAGGGCCGCACGTTTGGGCTCGGTCACCGCCGATTGCGGCGCGGTTTGCGAGCGGGCCAGCGGCACGGTGACGCTGAACACGCTGCCTTTGCCGGGCCACGAACGCACTTGCAGTGTGTGACCGAGCACGCGACACAGGCCATCGGCGATCGCCAGGCCCAGCCCCAGGCCTTTTTCAGCGCGGGTCTGGTGGCTGTCCAGGCGTTTGAATTCTTCGAAAATCACCTGACGTTTGTCTTCGGGAATGCCCGGCCCGCGGTCCCACACTTCCAGACTCAAATGCGTGCCCTTGCGCCGCACGCCCAGCAGAATCGGCCCCTTGGCGTAACGGAAGGCGTTGGTCAGGAAGTTCTGCAGCACCCGGCGCAGCAGCTTGGCGTCACTGGCGATGCGCAACTGACTACCGCGCACGCGGAAGCTCAAGCCCTGTTCCTGCGCCAACGCCTTGAATTCCGCGCCCAACGTGTCGAACAGGTTAGTGAGCGGGAAGGGCGCGATGGTCGGGGTAAACTTACCGTTTTCCAGACGCGATATATCCAGCAGGTCGCTGATCAGGTCCTCGGCCGAACGCAACGAACTGTCCAGGTGCTGGATCAGCTTTTGCGCCTCGTCGGGGATGCTGTCGTCGACGTGCAGCAGGGCCGCGGAGAACAGCCGTGCGGCGTTCATCGGCTGCATCAAGTCGTGGCTGACCGCCGCAAGAAAGCGCGTCTTTGACTGGTTGGCGGCTTCGGCGTGGGCCTTGGCTTCGGTGAGGGCAACGTTCAGTTGCGACAGCTCGCGGGTGCGCTCGGCCACCCGTTGTTCAAGGCTTTCGTTGACGCCCTTGAGCGCCTGCTCGGCCTCGCGGAACGCAGTGATGTCGGTGAAACTCATCACGAAACCGCCGCCCGGCATCGGGTTGCCGATCAGCTCGATCACCCGGCCGTTGGGGAACAGTCGCTCGGAGGTGTGCGCGCGGCCCTGACGCATCCAGTGCAGGCGGCGAGCGACGTGAACTTCCGCTTCACCCGGCCCGAGCAGGCCGCGCTCGGCGTTGTAGCGAATGATGTCGGCGATGGGCCGGCCGACGCTGATCAGCCCTTCGGGGTAGTTGAACAGCTCCAGATAACGGTCGTTCCAGGCCACCAGTTTCAGCGACTGGTCGACCACGCTGATGCCCTGGGTGATGTTCTCGATGGCGCCCTGCAACAGCGCGCGGTTGAACTGCAGCACCTCGGAGGCTTCGTCGGCGATGCGCACCACGTCTTCGAGCTGCATGTCGCGGCCCTCGATGGCGGCCTTGACCACCGCGCGGGTCGAGGAGGTGCCGAGCACACCGGCCAGCAGGCGTTCGGTGTGGGCGATCCATTCGCCGTTGGCGTTCTGGTTCGGGTTGAAACCCTTGCCCTGACGATAGGCGAAGCGGATGAAGCTTTGCTGCGCGCGCTCTTCACCGACGAAACGGGCTGAGAGCTTGAGCAGGTCCTCGATCTGCACCGCCAAGAGCGAACGATTGTTGGGGCGCGCCTGCAGTTCCTGACCGATGAAACGCCCGGCCTGCCAGTGCTCCGACACCCGCGTGCGCGACAGCAGCGAGACCCAGATGAACAGCGCAAAGTTGCCCGCCATCGACAGCACGACGCCTTGGGTCAATGGGGTGATCGGCAGGTTCAGCGGGTTGCTGTGCAGCCACGCCAGCAGCGGAAAACTGTCGAGCGACCAACCCATGCTGTGGGCGGTCAGCGGCAGCACCAGGGTGTAGAACCAGATGAACACCCCTGCTGCCAGCCCCGCGAACACGCCTCGGCGGTTGGCCGGTTTCCAGTACAGCGCGCCGATCATCGCAGGCGCCAGTTGAGTGATGGCAGCGAAGGCGATCTGGCCAATGGTGGCCAGGCTTGCGGTCGAACCGAGCAGGCGATAGCTCACGTAAGCCAGCAGCAAAATCGCGACGATGCTGACCCGGCGCACCGAGAGCATCCAGTAGCGGAACACCTCGAACGGGCGCTCGGCGGTTTTGCGGCGCAGCAGCCACGGCAGCAGCATGTCGTTGGACACCATGGTCGACAGCGCAACGCTGGCCACGATCACCATGCCGGTGGCGGCCGACGCGCCGCCAATAAAGGCGAGCATCGCCAACGCCGGGTGCGCATGGGCCAGGGGCACGCTGATGACAAAGGAGTCCGGCAGCACCGAGCCTGGCAGCAGCATTTGCCCGGCCAGCGCAATCGGCACCACGAAGAGCCCGGCCAGCACCAGGTACATCGGAAACACCCACTTGGCCAGGCGCAGGTCCTGAGGCTCGATGTTCTCCACCACCGTCACGTGAAACTGCCGGGGCAGGCAGACGATGGCCATCATCGCTACGCTGGTCTGCACCACCATCGACGGCCAGTTGATGGTCTCCTTCCAGTACTGCTCCAGACGCGGCGCGAGCATCGCCTGATTGAACAGATCGTCGACGCCGTCATACAGACCAAACGTGACGAACACGCCAACCGCCATGAAGGCGAACAGCTTGACCAGTGCTTCAAACGCGATGGCCAGCACCATGCCGCGGTGGTGCTCGGTGGCGTCCAGGTTGCGCGTGCCGAAGACGATGGTGAACAGCGCCAGCACCAGCGACACGATCAGCGCGGTGTCCTGGGCCCGCGTGCCCGTGGCGTCGGCACCGGCGCCAATGAGGATGTTCACGCCCAGCACGATGCCTTTGAGTTGCAGGGCGATGTAGGGCAGCACGCCGATCAGGCAGATCAGCGCGACAACCACGGCCAGCGTCTGAGATTTGCCGTAGCGTGCGGCGATGAAGTCGGCGATGGAGGTGATGTTTTCCTGCTTGCTGATCAGCACCATTTTCTGCAGCACCCAGGGCGCCAGCACCATCATCACGATGGGCCCCAGGTAGATCGGCAGGAACGACCACAGCTGCTCGGCGGCCTGGCCGACGGCGCCGAAAAACGTCCAGCTGGTGCAATACACCGCCAGCGACAGGCTGTACACCCAGGCACGCAACCGTGGCGGCAAGGCGCCGCTGCGACGATCGCCGTAAAAGGCGATGGCGAACATGATGGCCATATAGGCCAGGGCGACAGCAGCGATCAATCCGCTGGACAGTGACATGACAACTCCACAGGCAAAGAACAGTTGCGCGGCGATCCCTCACCGGCCAGACAGTCTCGCACGCCGGATGACGTTCGTCTGTTTCGACCAAGGTAGGAGCGGGTGCGAGATTATCTGAGGCTGCCGCTGGTTGCGGACACTCTGAGGACCTCTAGGAGCGCAGTGACTAAAAGGGTTCTCGTATATCTGGAAAATCTATGACCTATAGAGAAACTACCCGCTTAATAGATATCAGTCGGCGGCATAACATGGAGATCACCTCACCAGAGGCCAGGAGCCACCCATGAGCCACGCCATTTTCATTCCCCGCAAACCCTTCAGCCAACTGACCCATCCACGGGAAGTCATTCGCCAGTTCACCCCCAACTGGTTCGCCGCCACCATGGGCACCGGGATTCTCTCGGCCGTGCTCACGCAGCTGCCAGCCCGCATCCCTGGCCTGTTCCAGCTGGCCGAGGCGCTGTGGATGCTGAACATCGTGCTGTTCCTGACCTTCAGTTTTCTCTATGCCGCGCGCTGGGTGATGTTCTTCGACGAGGCGCGGCGCATTTTCGGGCATTCGACGGTCTCGATGTTCTTCGGCACGATCCCCATGGGCTTGGCCACGATCATCAACGGCCTGCTGACCTTTGGCCTGCCGCGCTGGGGCGACGCGGTTTTACCTCTGGCTGAAATGCTCTGGTGGCTCGACGTGGCGATGTCCCTGGCCTGCGGCGTGTTGATTCCGTTCATGATGTTCACCCGCCAGCAGCACAGCATCGATCAGATGACTGCGGTGTGGTTGCTGCCAGTGGTGGCCGCAGAAGTGGCCGCCGCCAGCGGGGGATTGCTGGCGCCGCATCTGACTGACACTCACAGCCAGTTCAGCGTGCTCATCACCAGTTACGTGCTGTGGGCGCTGTCGGTGCCGGTGGCGTTCAGCATCCTGACCATCCTGCTGCTGCGCATGGCCTTGCACAAACTGCCCCACGAAAGCATGGCCGCATCGAGCTGGCTGGCGCTGGGCCCAGTCAGCACCGGCGCCTTTGGTTTGATGGTGCTGGGCGCCGACTCACCGGCGATCTTCGCCGCCAACGGCTTGCCGGGTGTGGGTGACATCGCTTCGGGGCTGGGCCTGATTGCGGGCATCATTCTATGGGGCGTGGGCGTGTGGTGGCTGCTGCTGGCGGTGCTGATCACGGCGCGTTATTTGCGCCACGGCATTCCGTTCAACCTGGGCTGGTGGGGCTTTACCTTCCCGTTGGGCGTGTTTGCCCTGACCACGCTCAAGCTTGGAGCGGTGCTGCAGCTGGGTTTCTTCGCTGGGCTGGGCAGCCTGTTGGTCGCCGGCCTTGCCGCGCTGTGGCTGGTGATCATGAAGCGCACGGTGGTGGGGGCTTATAAAGGAGAGTTGTTCGTGTCGCCGTGTATTGCCGGGCTGCACCGTTGATTCCGGCCGCCGACCTATGCCCTGCAGACAGCATGTTCACCACGAAATAGTCGACATCACCTCTGGCAACGTCTTCAATGTGGCTCGGATCGACGCTTGGGCGTTCCAATCCAAAAGCCGGTCAGCGGCGCCACTCAGGGATCTGTTTGATGAGTCAGACGCAGTTCAGTTTGTTGGGCAAGCGGCGCTTTCTGCCGTTCTTCGTGACCCAGTCCCTCGGGGCGTTCAACGACAACATTTTCAAGCAGTCGCTGATCCTCGCCATCCTCTACAAGCTGACCATCGACGGCGACCGCTCGATCTACGTCAACCTCTGCGCGTTGCTGTTCATTCTTCCGTTTTTCCTGTTCTCGGCGCTGGCCGGGCAGTTCGGCGAGAAGTACCCCAAAGACAAGCTGATCCGCATGATCAAGGTGCTGGAGATCGGCATCATGGTGGTCGGCGCGGTTGGGTTCCTCTTCGATCATTTGTCTTTGATGCTCGCAGCGCTGTTCGCCATGGGCACTCACTCGGCGCTGTTCGGGCCGGTGAAGTACTCAATCCTGCCGCAACATCTGCATGAAAATGAACTGGTGGGCGGTAATGGTCTGGTGGAAATGGGCACCTTTCTGGCGATTCTGGCCGGGACCATCGGCGCCGGTATCATGATGTCCGCCACCCATTACGCACCCATCGTCTCCACGGCGATGGTACTGGTGGCGTGCCTGGGGTATCTGGCCAGTCGCGGCATTCCTCCCGCTGCTGCCGCCAGCCCGGGGTTGCGCCTGAACTGGAACATCTTCAGCGAATCCTGGGCCACCCTGAAGCTCGGCCTGAACCAGACCAAGGCGGTGTCGCGCTCCATCGTCGGCAACTCGTGGTTCTGGTTCGTCGGCGCGATCTACCTGACGCAAATTCCTGCGTACGCCAAGGAGTTTCTCTACGGCGATGAAACCGTTGTTACCCTGATCCTGACCGTTTTCTCTATCGGCATTGCCGCAGGTTCCATGCTTTGCGAGCGGCTGTCGGGGCGCAAAGTCGAAATCGGCCTGGTGCCCTTTGGCTCGGCCGGCCTGACCGTGTTCGGCCTGTTGCTGTGGTGGCATTCCGGCGGCTTCCCGCAGAACGTACAGGCCAATAACTGGCTGGCGGTGCTGGGTTATGGCCAGGCGTGGTGGGTGCTGCTGGACATCCTCGGCATCGGCGTATTCGGCGGCTTCTACATCGTGCCGCTGTACGCGCTGATCCAGTCGCGCACCTCCGAAAAAGAGCGCTCTCGGGTGATCGCCGCGAACAACATCCTCAACGCGCTGTTCATGGTGGTTTCGGCGATCGTTTCGATCATCTTCCTCAGCGTGGTGAAACTGTCGATCCCGCAGCTGTTCCTCGTCGTCTCGCTGATGAACATCGCGATCAACACCTACATCTTCAAGATCGTCCCGGAATTCACCATGCGTTTCATGATCTGGCTGCTCAGCCATTCCATGTACCGCGTGGAACATCGCGGTCTCGAACAGATCCCCGACGAAGGCGCGGCTTTGCTGGTCTGCAACCACGTGTCCTTCGTCGACGCGCTGCTGATTGCCGGCTCCGTGCGCCGGCCGATCCGCTTTGTCATGTACTACAAGATCTTCAACATCCCGGTGCTCAACTTCATCTTCCGCACCGCAGGCGCGATCCCCATTGCCGGGCGTGGCGAGGACCTGCTGATCTACGACCAGGCCTTTAAACGCATCGCCGACTACCTGAAAGAAGGCGAACTGGTGTGCATCTTCCCCGAAGGCAAACTGACCACCACCGGCGAGATCGACGAGTTCAAGGGCGGCATGACCCGCGTGCTCGAAGAAACCGACGTGCCGGTGATTCCGCTGGCATTGCAAGGCTTGTGGGGCAGCTTCTTCAGCCGCGACCCGAACAAGGGCGTGTTCCGCCGGTTGTGGTCGCGGGTGACACTGGTGGCAGGGCCGGCGCTGGCGGCGGATGAGTCGCAGCCGGCGTTGGTGCGGGAGCGGGTGGTGGAGTTGAGAGGGGGAGTGCGTTAACCGGTTCGTCCCTCTGCTGGCTGGCCCACCGCGACTGTTTGTAGACGCGGTGGGCTGGCAAACCGATGTATTGAAGCGATTCAACTACCGGCAGTTGGCTGGCTAGCCGCACGCGTTGTGGCTGATTACTTTGTGGGTTGACAGTTACTTTTACCGAGTCATGTAGGAATTGTCTGAATTCGCCGTACCCCCTCGATTGAGTATTAACCTCGCATCCTCAAGCACATAGATTCGTCCGCTCATTAGCTTGTCGGATGATTTTTATGATCGTTCCACCTTCCCCTGAAGGGGTTTCGCTGTACGCAAATATGCGCATCGCCCGCCAGATGAGATGGGTTGCCACGATCCCCAAAGAAGCACATCTCTGGTTCTGGTTTTACCACCGAGTGAGAAATGGTGGTCCTTGGGATTTCAAAAAGAGGGGGAGGCAATTTGAACAGTTCGGGAATTTTCATTATGGAGCGGTCGGAACTTGCGCAGGTTTCTCAGAGTTTGTGCTTCATAGAGCAGCGGGTGCCGCACAGTTCAGGGCAGGGACCACAGCCCCGGAAGTTACTTGGGTGAACTGGTTTTATTACCCTTTCGGGGACGATAGAAACGATCAGGAAATGATTGCGGAGGGCATCAGGTATGCAAAAACGCGCTCCTGGTAAGTGGATATTCAGATGTTTGCTGTTGCTCTGTGTGATACAGGCAATCTGGATCCTACTCAGCTATAAATTCACAGCCGAGTTATCGGAGATCATTCAGCGTTATCCTGTCGGAGATAAGGCAATGCTTTATGTGGTTCTCAGCGATTCGGGAGGCGCGACTGTCCCATTCACGTATCACTATTTTGTGCACCGCCCGATAGAGGACGACAGTTTGGCACTCGAGTCGCTTCGGGATAACGCGACCGCCTTCCTCGTTACCCGCGATCATGATGCCCAAACCTCTGTTTTTGGCAATCAAGTAAGGATAGCGGTTCAGAAACAAGTGCTTCACTTTCACAATCCGGCGATTGTTCGATTCGACGACGATTATTTAGCGGTTGACGTCTGGCTGGATGCGCAAATTGATTACAACAATCGTGGTTAGCATTTAGCTAAGAATGATGGTGGACCAGTAGGAGACTTGGCCTGATCCCACCATCATCACAATGCAGCTAGCCTTTATGGCGCATCAATGCACAGTCGGCTTGCTCTCCAACTCCACATCCGGCTCCATCTTCCGGAAATACGTCGAAAGCAACGCACCGGAAATGTTGTGCCATACGCTGAACAGCGCACTAGGAACGGCCGCCAACGGCGAGAAGTGGGCGCTGGCCAAGGCGGCGCCGAGGCCGGAGTTCTGCATGCCGACTTCCAGCGACAGCGACTTGCGCTGTGCGAGCGGCAGCTTGAACAGCTTGCCGGTGAAGTAGCCCAGCAGGAAACCGAAGCTGTTGTGCAGGATGACCACGGCCATGATCAGCAGGCCCGATTCGGCGATTTTCGCCTGGCTGGCGGCGACCACCGCGCAGACGATCATCACGATGCTCACCACCGAAATCAGCGGCAGCACGTCGACGGCGAATTGCACTTTGGCGCCGAGCAGGCGTTGGGCGACCACGCCCAGCACGATTGGCAGCATCACCAATTGCAGGATCGACCAGAACATTTCCATGAAGGACACCGGCAGCCACGCGGAAGCCAGCAGCCAGATCAGCGCCGGAGTCAGCAGCGGGGCGAGGAGGGTGGTGACGGCAGCGATGGCCACCGACAGCGCCAGATCGCCCTTGGCCAGCCAGGTCATGACGTTGGACGACGTGCCGCTCGGGCAGCAACCGACCAGAATCACCCCGACGGCGATTTCTGCCGGCAGGTGGAACACCTGGCACAGCAACCACGCCACACCCGGCATGATCACGAAATGCGCAACCACGCCCAGCGCCACACGCCACGGGTGGCGCACGACCTCGGAGAAGTCTTCCAGCTTGAGGGTCAGGCCCATGCCGAACATGACCAGCCCCAGCAGCGGGACGATCAGGGTTTTCAGCGCAATGAACCAGCTCGGGAACAGGAACGCCAGCACGGCGAACAGCAGCACCCAGTACGCGAAGGTATTACCGACAAAACGACTCAATGCAGCCAGTGCACGCATGGCTTGCTCCTTTTATTGTTGGGTGAACCGGGATTTCAAAATGTGGGAGCCGGCTTGCTGGCGAATGCGGTCTGTCAGCTCCATCAATGGCGTCTGACACAACGCATTCGCCAGCAAGCCGGCTCCCACAGAACTGAGGTGTTGCTTAGATCCCCTGCGGAATCTCTTCGCCGCCCAGCGCTTCGAACAGCTCCGGCAGGAACTCGCCGAAAGTCAGCATCATCAGCGTGAAGCTTGCGTCCAGCTGGCCCAGTGCGTCGTCGCCGCCGTCCTGTTCAGCCTGATCCTGCAGCAGGTCTTCGAACTTCAGGCGCTTGATGCCCAGCTTGTCATCCAGCACGAAGGACAGTTTGTCCTGCCAGGCCAGGGACAGCTGAGTGACGACCTTGCCAGTGCTCAGGTGCAGCTGGATTTCATCGCTGGTCAGGTCCTGACGTTTGCATTTGACGATGCCGCCGTCTTCGTGGGTGTCGCGCAGTTCGCATTCGTCCAGAACAAAGAAGTTGTCGGCGGTCTGGCCAGTCTTGACCCAGTCGGTCATGACGGCAGTCGGCGCGGTCTTCACGGTCACAGGACGCACTGGCAGGGAGCCGACCACTTCACGCAGGGTCGACAGCAGGTCTTCGGCACGTTTCGGGCTCGAAGCGTTGACCAGGATCACGCCTTGCTTCGGTGCGATGGCGGCGAAGGTGGCTGAGCGACGGATAAAGGCGCGCGGCAGGAAGGCCTGGATGATTTCGTCCTTGAGTTGATCGCGCTCTTTTTTATAGACCTTGCGCATTTGCTCGGTCTCGATCTCTTCGACTTTCTCTTTAAGGGCGTCGTTGACCACGCTGCCCGGCAGAATGCGCTCTTCCTTGCGCGCCGAGATCAGCAGGAAATCACCGCTGACATGCACCAGAGGTGCGTCTTCGCCCTTGCCGAACGGGGCGATGAAACCGTAAGTGGTCAACTCCTGGCTGGCACAAGCGCGTGCAGGCTTGGTCGCCAATGCGGTTTCCAGCGCCTCGGCGTCAAATGGCAGGTCCTGGGTCAGGCGATAGACAAGCAGGTTTTTGAACCACATGGGGTACATCTCTCCTTTATACAAAGGGGGGCATTATTCGCTCCCGCGACCCTGCGGCCAACCCTGATGTAACCCTTTGGTTGGATTATAAAAATTATTTGAAAAAGTGCTTGCCAGAGGTAGGAACGCTCCGTAGAATGCGCGCCACACCGAGAGACAAGGGTGATTAGCTCAGCCGGGAGAGCATCTGCCTTACAAGCAGAGGGTCGGCGGTTCGATCCCGTCATCACCCACCACTCGATGTAGTTGTAGACGCGCAGCGGTAGTTCAGTCGGTTAGAATACCGGCCTGTCACGCCGGGGGTCGCGGGTTCGAGTCCCGTCCGCTGCGCCATATTGAGTTACGAGGCCCTTGAACTCCTCGTAACGACAAAGAAAGCGACCTTAGGGTCGCTTTTTTTGTGCCTGGGATTTGATGGGCAAGGCAGTGGGCCTGAGGGAGAGCGTGAGTGGGAGCCGGCTTGCTGGCGAAAGCGGCGTTTCAGTCGACATATCTTGGTCAGATTGATCGCCTTCGCCAGCAAGCCGGCTCCCACAGGTTACGTACCGATACTCATCCCACATCCACCTCAACGACCTCCCCATTCAATCGCGCCGGCCAGGTCCGCAATCTCAGCGACGGGTCTTCCAGGCATGTGCCGTCTTCCAGGCGGTAATGCTGCTTATATAAAGGCGAGGCAATCACCAGATCCCCCGCCAGGCTCCCCACCAGGCCACGGCCGATCACGTTGACCCCGGACACCGGGTCGCGGTTGTCCACCGCAAACAGCTGCGGGGTGCCGCTGATGCAGGCGACGTAAAACAGCGCCACCTGGGTGTTGCCGATCAGCGCCACCACACCGGAATTGAGCACCAGATCCTGTCGGGCGCAGACGGCCCGCCAGGCCTGGGTTTTCGACAGGTCCATCATTGCTGCGTTGGCTGGGCTCATTGTGCGATCTCCTCGACAGGAATCAGGTTGAGTTCATGACTGCGCGCCGGGCGTCGCTGGCTGCGTTCCTTGACGAAATGAATGTCCGGGTCGGCGCTCTTGTCGTTGACGAAAGTGCGGAAGCGCTTGAGCTTTTCCGGGCTTTTGAGGGCATTGGCCCATTCGCATTCGTAGCGGTCGACCACCAGTTGCATCTGTTCCTCCAACTCATTGGCCAGCCCCAGGCTGTCGTCGATGACCACGGCTTTCAGGTAATCCAGCCCGCCTTCCAGCGATTCCCGCCAGACCGACGTACGTTGCAACTTGTCGGCGGTGCGGATATAGAACATCAGCACCCGGTCGATGTAGCGAATCAGCGTCTCGTCATCCAGATCGGTGGCGAACAGCTCGGCGTGACGCGGGCGCATGCCGCCATTGCCGCACACATACAGGTTCCAGCCGTTCTCGGTGGCGATCACGCCGATGTCCTTGCTCTGGGCCTCGGCGCACTCGCGAGTGCAGCCGGAAACCGCAAACTTCAATTTGTGTGGCGAACGCAGGCCCTTGTAGCGGTCCTCGATGCGCAGCGCCATGCTCACGCTGTCTTGCACGCCATACCGGCACCAGGTGCTGCCCACGCAGGACTTCACCGTGCGCGTCGACTTGCCATAGGCATGCCCGGTCTCGAACCCGGCGGCGATCAATTCGGCCCAGATGTCCGGCAACTCATGCAGCTGTGCGCCAAACAGGTCGATGCGCTGGCCACCGGTGATCTTGGTGTACAGGTCGTACTTCTTCGCCACGGCGCCGATGGCAATCAGGCCTTCGGGCGTGATTTCCCCTGCCGGAATGCGCGGAACCACCGAATACGTGCCGTTCTTCTGCATGTTGGCCATGAACGTGTCGTTGGTGTCCTGCAACGGCACAAGCGTAGGGTCCATGATCGGCTTGTTCCAGCAAGAGGCAAGGATCGAGCCGACCGCCGGTTTGCAGATGTCGCAACCAAGATGGCCCTTGCCGTGACGGGCGAGCATGCCCTCGAAGGTCTCGATGTTTTCCACACGGGCGAAGGCGTACAGCTCTTGGCGCGTGTAGGCGAAGTGCTCGCACAGGCTCTTGTCCACGGCGACGCCACGGGCGGTCAGTTCGTGCTCGAACACGCTTTTGAGCAACGCCGCGCAGCCGCCGCAACCCGTCGCGGCCTTGGTGCAGGCCTTGATCCCGGCCAAGTCCGTGCAGCCACCGTCGATGGCCGAGCAGATCGAGGCTTTGCTGACGTTGTGGCAGGAGCAGATGGTTGCCGTGGCAGGCAAGGCGTCCGCCCCGAGGGTCGGCGCGCCTTCGCTCTGGGGCATGATCAGACTCGACGGATCGGCGGGTAGCTTGATGCCGTTCTGTGCGTATTGCAGCAGCGTGTCGTAGTAGCTGTTGTCGCCGACCAGCACCGCGCCGAGCACCTGTTTGCCATCGGCGGAGACCACCAGGCGGCGATAACTGCCGGTTGCCTCATCGATAAAACGGTAGCTGCGCGCGCCGGTCAGTGCGCCGTGGGCGTCGCCGATGGAGCCGACATCGACGCCCAGCAGCTTGAGTTTGGTCGACATGTCGGCGCCGAAAAACGGCTCGGCGTCCCGATCACACAATTGCGCGGCGACGTTGCGCGCCATCTGGTAACCCGGTGCTACGAGGCCGAACACGCTGCCGTTCCAGGCTGCGCACTCGCCGATGGCAAAGATGTCGGCGTCGCTGGTGCGGCAATGTTCGTCGATGGCGATGCCGCCTCGCGGGCCCAGTTCCAGCTCGCATTGGCGGGCGAGGGCGTCCTGTGGGCGGATGCCTGCGGAAAACACGATTAAGTCGGTTTCGAGGAATTCATCCCCGGCGAAATTCATCCGATAGCGATACTGCTCGCCTTGGCTGATCGACTGGGTGGCGCGCGACAGGTGCACGCCAACGCCCAGGGCTTCGATGCGCGCCTTGAGCGCTGCGCCGCCGAAGTCGTCCAGTTGCACTGGCATCAGGCGCGGCGCGAATTCGACGACATGAGCCTCCAGCCCCAGCGACTTCAGCGCGTTGGCCGCTTCCAGACCCAGCAAACCGCCGCCGACCACCACGCCGCGGGTCGCCTGACTGGCTGCGGCGCGAATGGTGTCCAGGTCGTCCAGCGTGCGGTACACCAGACGCGAATGGCCCTCGGCGCCTTCGATCGGCGGCACGAACGGGTAGGAGCCGGTGGCCAGCACCAGCTTGTCGTAGCCGAAACAGCCTTGGGCGGTGATCACCTCGCGGCGCACGCGATCGATTTCCAGCACCGGCACGCCCAGGTGCAGGGTCAGGCCCGCTTGTTCATATAAAGCAGCATCGCTCAGGGCCAGGGACTCGGCATCGCGGCCGCCGAAGTATTCGGACAGGTGCACGCGGTCGTAGGCGCGCTGCCCTTCTTCGCCGAAGACGTGAATGCGATAGCGGGTCAGGGCGCCCGCCGCGATCAACTGCTCGACGCAGTGGTGACCGACCATGCCGTTACCGACCACGATCAGGGTTTGCACATCATCAAGAGGGGCGACAGTGGTGTTCATATCGAGTCCCGGCCAAGGCCAATCAGGTTTTTGAAAGCAAAAAAAAAGGCGCCCGGAACCTCTCGGTTCCAGGCGCCTTTGCCTGTTCTTTTCGGTGTTGTCGCTCGACCGCATTGTCGGCGCAACGTGCTCAGCCCGTGGCCGGTCATCATTGACAGGCCTGAGCCGCCAGCCGCGCATGTGTGGCTGGACTTGGTGGGGATGTAGCAATGGCTGTGCCAGCGATGATTTTGCACCCGCAACGTGATGGCTGACGACGATGATCGCCTCTGCTTGTGGCTATAGGCCGTAGGAGCGCGCTTGCCCGCGATCTGGCGCGAAGCGGCAGCAAAATCAGGCACCTTGGTCGTGTCAGGCATACCGAGTCGTCAGGTTTTGCGACTGCTTCGCAGCCGATCGCGGGCAAGCGCGCTCCTACAGAAAACATCGCGCGGTTGGCACGAAAACGGTGCGACTTTGGGCGAATCGCCCCAACCTGTAGCAGCCCGGCTTGCCGGTGGTAGCGCTCGTAAACACGCCGCTACCACAGCGACTGCCACGGGTCGTGCGCCCTTGCACGCCAGGTTCAAGACACTGGCCTGCCGTTTGCAAAGCCTCCCCTACAGGCAGTCAACGCTGATTGCCATCTTCACGACAAAGGCGCCGTGTGCTCCCCGTTTTTCGACGGAGGAGAACAGGGCGTCTTTTTTTTGGCCTCGGGAACGTGGATATGGCGAGCAACAGCGTGCGAAGTGTGTGTCCTTATTGCGGCGTCGGCTGCGGCATCGTCATGCAGGTCGAGAACAACCGGGTGATCAAGGTCAGTGGCGACAAGGCCCATCCGACCAATTTCGGTCGCCTGTGTACCAAGGGCACGACCTGCGGCCAGGCGATTGCCGAGTCCGGGCGCATGGCGTCGGCGTACCTGCGTCATCAGCGCAATCAGGACCCGGTGCGCACGCCCATGGAGGCGGCGATCAGCGAAACCGCGCAACGCCTGCGCGCCATCCTCGACCGCGACGGCCCCGATGCATTGGCGTTTTACGTCTCCGGGCAGATGTCGCTGGAGGCGCAGTACTTGGCCAACAAGCTGGCCAAAGGCTTCGTGGGCACCCACAACATCGAGTCCAATTCACGCCTGTGCATGGCCAGCGCGGGGAGTGGTTACAAACTGTCGCTGGGCTCGGACGGCCCGCCCGGCTCTTATGACGATTTCGACAAGGCCGACCTGTTCTTCGTGATCGGCGCAAACATGGCCGACTGCCACCCGATTCTGTTCCTGCGCATGATGGATCGGGTCAAGGCCGGGGCGAAGCTGATCGTCGTCGACCCTCGGCGCAGTGCTACGGCAGACAAAGCCAGCCTGTTTCTGCAGATCCGGCCCGGCACTGACCTGGCGCTGCTCAACGGCCTGCTCTATCTGTTGCAGGAAAACGGCGACCTCGACGCTGACTTCATCGCTGCGTCCACCCAGGGCTGGGAAGCGATGCCCGAGTTCCTCGCCGACTACACGCCAGACAAGGTCGCGCAGATCACCGGGCTCGCCGAGGCTGACATTCGCCAGGCCGCGACGATGATCGGCCAGGCGCCGGAGTGGATGAGCTGCTGGACCATGGGCCTGAACCAGAGCACCCACGGCACCTGGAACACCAACGCCTTGTGTAACCTGCATTTGGCGACCGGCGCGATTTGCCGCCCCGGCAGTGGCCCTTTCTCGCTCACCGGGCAGCCCAATGCCATGGGCGGTCGGGAAATGGGCTACATGGGGCCCGGACTTCCCGGACAGCGCTCGGTACTGGTGGAGCAGGACCGCAGCTATATAGAAGACCTGTGGTCGATCCCTCGCGGCAGCCTAGGTCAGACGCTCGGTGGCGGCACCATCGACCTGTTCGAGCAGATGCGCGACGGCGCGATCAAGGCCTGTTGGATCATCTGCACCAACCCGGTCGCCAGCGTCGCCAACCGCGCCACGGTCATCGAAGCGCTGCAGGCGGCCGAGCTGGTGATCACCCAGGACGCCTTTCTCGACACCGAAACCAATCGCTACGCTGACATCCTCTTGCCCGGCGCGCTGTGGGCCGAGGCCGAGGGGGTGATGATCAATTCCGAGCGCAACCTCAATCTCACGCAGAAGGCCGTCGATGCGCCGGGGGAGGCCTTGCCGGACTGGCAAATCATCGCGCGGGTGGCCTGTGAAATGGGCTTTGCCGAAGGCTTTAGCTATGCCTCGGCTGAGGCGGTATTCGAAGAAATCAAACAGGCGTGCAACCCCAAGACCGGCTACGACATTCGCGGCGCCACATACGCTCGCCTGCGCGACCATTCTCTGCAATGGCCCTGCGTGCCGGACGCCGAAGGCACGCGCAACCCGATTCGCTACCTCAATAACGGCATCAGCCAGACGTTGAAACAAAGCAATCAAGGCCAGCGTCCGGCCATCGTGTTCGCCACGGAAAACGGCAAGGCGTTGTTTCTGCCGCGCCCGCACATGGCGCCGGCTGAACTGCCCAATGATGACTTTCCGATGGTGCTCAATACAGGCCGCGTGCAGCACCAATGGCACACCCTGACCAAGACCGGCAAAGTCGCCACCCTGAACAAACTCAACCCTGGCCCCTTCATAGAGGTTCACCCCGACGATGCAGCGACGCTGGGCATCCGCGACAGGGACGCCGTCGAGGTGCGCTCGGCCCGCGGTCACGCTGTATTGCCTGCCGTGGTGACCGACCGGGTGCGCCCTGGCAATTGTTTCGCGCCGTTTCACTGGAATGATGTGTATGGCGAGAACCTGGCGATCAACGCCGTCACCAGCGACGCCATCGACCCGATTTCCCGGCAGCCGGAGTTCAAGTTCTGCGCGGTGGCCTTGAAGAAGGTCGAGCTGATCGGCCATCGCTTTCTTGACCTGCCCGTTGTTGAGGACGAGGCGCAGGAAACCCTCGAAGGCGAGCCGCTGCTGACGCTGCTCTGGGCCTCGCAGACCGGCAACGCCGAGACCCTGGCCAAAGGGTTCGGCAGCCGCTTGCGCTCGGCGGGCGTGCCGGTTCAGGTCGCGGCGATGGACAGTTTTCCCGTCAGCCGCTTGAACCAGGTGAGTAATGTCGCGCTGATCAGCAGCACCTTCGGCGACGGCGATTCTCCGGATAACGGCCAGGGCTTCTGGCAGTCGCTGAGTGCGCAACCTCAGCGGCTGGACTCCCTGCGTTACGCCGTTCTGGCTCTGGGTGATCCGAGCTACGAAAGCTTCTGTCAGCACGGCAAAAACCTCGATCAGCGCCTGCTCACCCTGGGCGCGTCGCCACTGGTAGCGCGCGTGGATTGTGACGGGGATTTTCAGGGGAACGCCAATAATTGGTTCAAGGCATTGCAGCAGGCGCTGGCGCTGGACTTGCCCGATGTCGAGCTCAACGAGCCGCAAAGCGATCAGCCGACGCGCGCGCGGCCTCATCGTGCTCGGTTGTCGATCAATCGTCGGTTGAACGGGGAGGGCGCCGGCAAGGACACCCGCCAGTTCGCCCTGACCCTCGGCGACTCGGGCATGACCTACGAAGCGGGCGACGCACTGGGCGTGTGGCCGCGCAACTGCCCGGCACTGGTCGATGAACTGCTCGACCTCACAGATCTGAAGGCCGAGCAGCCCGTGCAGGTCGCCAAGGCAGGCGATGTTTCGTTGCGTCAGGCATTGAGCGAACAGCTGGAAATCGCTCGGCCCAACCCGGAAATATTACATTTCATCGCCGAGCGCAGCGGCAGTCAGGAGCTGAAAACCCTGCTCAGCGAGCCTTTCAAAGGCGAGCTGAAAAGCTGGCTGTGGGGCCGGCAATTGGCGGACGTGTTGCGCGAATTTCCCCTGCGCTGCTCAGGCCAGGAACTGCTGGAAAACCTCAAGCCCCTGCAACCGCGTCTTTATTCCATCGCCTCCAGTTCAAAAGCCCACCCGGAGGCCGTTCATTTGACGGTTTCGGCCGTGCGCTATGGCCAGCGCAAGGGCGTGTCGTCGACGTTTCTTGCCGATCGGGCAGGCGACTGCGAGGTGCCGATTTTCCTGCAACCGACCCAGCATTTTCGCCCACCCGCCGATGGCGACGTGCCAATCATCATGATCGGGCCGGGCACTGGCGTGGCCCCGTTTCGCGCCTTCCTTCAGGAGCGACAGGCGCGGGGAGATCGGGGGCGTAACTGGCTGTTCTTTGGCGAGCAGCACGCCGCCACGGATTTCTACTACCGCGATGAGCTGGAGAACATGCAGAAGGACGGGTTGCTGACAAACCTGAGCCTGGCGTTCTCCCGTGATCAGGCCGAGAAGATCTACGTGCAGCACCGCATTCGCCAGCAAGGCGCCGAGCTGTGGAAATGGCTGCAGGACGGCGCGCGGATTTACATCTGCGGCGATGCCACGCACATGGCTAAAGATGTCGATCAGGCGCTGCGGGAGGTCATCGGCGAGCAGGGCGAGTTGAGCGGCGAGCGGGCGGCTGAATACCTGCGCGGGTTGGCCGAGCAGAAGCGCTATGTGCGCGATGTGTATTGAGGGTCAATCACCCAATACCCTGTGGGAGCCGGCTTGCTGGCGAAAGGGGCGTGTCAGGCAATTCAGCTGCAGCTGATCCAGCGCATTCGCCAGCAAGCCGGCTCCCACAGGTATGGAGTAGATCTGCCGTTTTAGGCACGCCGCTATATCTGTGCAAACCCCACCGATCAGAGGTGCGATTCACATCTTGATCCAGACTTTGCACCCCGCTGGTTGCTCATCCCGCTAGCCTTTCGTGACCTCGACTACAGCAGGATGCATGGAATGCCGGAGTTCGCTGAATCAAGGAGATTGCGCACGGGGCGTTACTCCCAGGCTGGCCAGATTTATCTGATCTCGGCCGTCACCCATAATCGTCAGCCATTTTTCAATGACTGGCCAAAGGGCCGGCTGCTGGTACACCAACTTCGTCAGGCGCAGGAGGAGGGGCTAGCCCATTCGTTGGCCTGGGTCGTGATGCCTGATCATTTCCACTGGTTGATGGAGCTCAAACAGGGTGATCTGGCCGCAGTGGTGCTGGGGGTAAAATCCCGAGCAGCGCGAAGGGTGAATGCGCACTTGGGGCGAACGGGTCAGTTCTGGCAGCGCAGTTTCCATGATCGGGCGATTCGCGATGAAGAGGACTTGCAGTCCGTGGCACGTTACGTCGTTGCCAATCCGATCAGGGCGGGGTTGGTCGCGCGAGTACATGATTACCCACTTTGGGATGCTGTGTGGCTTAGCGAGTCCCCTGAAACGTAGACAAATCCATTGCCCTACGCAAAACCGCTTCTGGCCGAAGGCCGTGGGAGCCGGCTTGCTGGCGAAAGCGGTGTGTCAGGCAACTCAACTGCAGCTGATCCAGCGCATTCGCCAGCAAGCCGGCTCCCACAGGTATTGAGTTGATCTGCCGTTTTGGTGGCGACGCAGGATATGTGGAATCTCCACAGGCGGAGCGGAAATGAAGGCGTTTCTACTGCCGCACGCAAAACCGCTTCTGGCCGAAGGCCGTGGGAGCCGGCTTGCTGGCGAAAGCGGTGTGTCAGGCAACTCAGCTGCAGCTGATCCAGCGCATTCGCCAGCAAGCCGGCTCCCACAGGTATTGAGTCGATCCGCCGTTTTGGAGGCCACATGGCATCTGTGGAAATCCCATATTTAAAGCGCGGTGGCAGCCATGAGGTATGGCCGCAGCACTAGTACCCCTGATCCCGCGCAATCTCCCCCTGCATCGCTTCTCCACGCTGATGCCGTCGAATATTCCCCAGCAACACATCGAACGCGCTGTCCGGCGAGGTGTTGGCGCCGATGTGCGGAGTCAGCCAGATGTTGGGGTGATGCCAGAAAGGATGCTCGGTGGCAGGCGGTTCGTCGTTGAGGACGTCGATGATGGCGTGGCTGAGCTGGCCGCTTTCCAGCGCATCGAGCAGGTCGCTTTCCACCAGGTGGCCGCCGCGTCCGAGGTTGATCAGCTGCGCGCCTTTGGGCATCGCGGCGAAGGTCTTGGCGTTGAGGATGCCGCGGGTGTCGTCGGTCAGGGGCAGCAGGCAGATGAGGATGTCGCACTGCGCGAGAAAGCTGGGCAACTGCTCGGCACCGGCGAAGCATTGCACGCCGGGGATGTCCTTTTGCGAGCGTGCCCAGCCGCTCAGTTCGAAGCCGAAAGGGCGCAGGCTTTCCAGCGTTGCGACGCCCAGGTTGCCCAGCCCCATGACACCCACGCGGCGTTTGCTGGCCGGGGTCAGTTCGTGAACCTGCCACTGTTTTTCACGCTGCTGTTGCAGGTAAAGCGGCATCTGTCGGTGCAGGCTCAGCACGGCAAAGCCTGCGTACTCGACGATGCCCTGAGCGATGCCAGGATCGAGCATGCGTACGACCTTGATGTGTTCGGGCAACTCGCCGAGGTCGAACTGGTCGACGCCTGCGGAGGTGGCGAAGATGACTTCAAGGCTGGGAAAGCGCTCGTGCAGGTTCTGCGGCGGCTGCCAGGCCGCGAAGTAACGCACCTGGGACGGCTCGCCGATCTCGGGCCACAGGCGCAGGTCGATGTCCGGCGCATGGGTCTGAAACAGTGATTGCCACGCGATGCCACGGGCGTCGGGGACTTTGAACAGCAGGGCCATCGAATCTCTCGCACATGCCGGTAAGGTATTTCGCACGATGCCAGATCTGCACGCAACAATCTCCCGAATCACGCGCGGTGAACGGGAGATTGCGTGCTTTTTGCCGCCTCAGACCGCAGCCGCGATGGCCTTGCCCAGGGCTTCGGTGTTGCCGGTGCCGCCGATGTCGCGGGTCAACGGTGCGTCCTGCGGGCCCATGGACAGCACGCTTTCAATGGCTGTCAGCACCGCCGCGCCGGCCTCTGGATGACCGAGGTGTTCGAGCATCATCGCGCCACACCAGATCTGCCCGATGGGGTTGGCGATGCCTTTGCCGGCGATGTCCGGGGCCGAGCCATGCACCGGTTCAAACAGGCTGGGGAAGTTGCGCTCCGGGTTAATGTTGGCCGACGGTGCGATGCCGATGGTGCCGGTGCAGGCGGGGCCCAGGTCGGAGAGGATGTCGCCGAACAGGTTGCTGGCCACCACCACATCGAACCAGTCCGGGTGCAGGACGAAGTTCGCGGTAAGGATGTCGATGTGGTACTTGTCGACGTTCACGTCAGGGTACTTCTTGCCCATTTCGGCGACGCGTTCGTCCCAGTACGGCATGGTGATGGCGATGCCGTTGGACTTGGTCGCCGAGGTCAGGTGCTTCTTCGGGCGGCTCTGGGCCAGGTCGTAGGCGAACTTGAGAATGCGGTCGACGCCCACGCGGGTCATCACGGTTTCCTGCAGCACGATCTCACGCTCGGTGCCGGGAAACATCTTGCCGCCGACGCTTGAGTACTCGCCCTCGGTGTTCTCGCGCACCACCCAGAAATCGATGTCGCCGGGCTTGCGGTTGGCCAGTGGCGCCTTCACGCCGGGCATCAGGCGGCAGGGGCGCAGGTTGACGTACTGGTCGAACTCGCGGCGAAACTGCAACAGCGAATCCCACAGGGAAATGTGATCGGGGACCACGTCCGGCCAGCCCACTGCGCCGAAATAGATCGCGTCGTAGCCCTTGAGCAGCTCGAACCAGTTGTCCGGCATCATCTTGCCGTGGGCCAGGTAGTAGTCGGCGCTGGCGAAATCGAACCAGTCCCACTGCAGGTCGAGGTCGTGTTTGACGGCGACGGCGTTCAGCACGCGCACGCCTTCTGGCATCACTTCCTTGCCGATGCCGTCACCGGGGATCACTGCGATTTTGTACCGGGCCTTGCTCATGGGGTCGACTCCTGCGATTGCACGCTTAGGGTTGAAGGGCGATGTCGGTCAGTGTATGCAGTGTTCTCGGATTAATAATTAGTCTATAAAGAAAGCCATTCTTAGATTTAGGGAAAGAATCCGTGAGCGCGATCGATGACCTGAGTTTCTTCCAGCAGGTGGCCACGCGGGGCAGCCTGACCGAGGTGGCGCGCCATCTGGGCCTATCGCTGCCCGCAGTGAGCAAGCGCCTGAGCCAGCTGGAAGCGCGGCTGGGCGTGCAATTGCTGCAACGCACTACGCGGCGACTGTCGCTGACGCCGGAGGGCACGCAATACCTGGAAGGCGGGCGGCCGATCCTTCGCCAGCTCGAAGAACTGGAAAGCGCGCTCAACAGTCGCCAGCCCACGCTGCGCGGGCGTTTGCGCATCAACGGCACCTTGGGTTTTGGCCGACGGCATCTGGCCCCGGTGGTGTCGGAGTTCGCTCGCCTGCACCCGGAGCTGGAGATTTCCCTGGAGCTGACCAGCCAGCCGCTGAGCCCGCTGGATGATCAGTTCGACATCGGCCTGTGCATGGGCGAGCCACCGGATTCGCGTCTGATCGGTGTGCGCCTGCTGGAAAATCCGCGCATTCTCTGCGCTTCACCGAGATACCTTGAAGCTATGCTTGAGCCGACTTCCGTGGCCGATCTGGCGCGGCATAACTGTATCGTGCTGCGTCAGTTCGGCAGCGATTATGCGATCTGGCGTTTCAGCAAAGACGGCAAGGAGTACTCGCACAAGGTCAGCGGCACGCTGTCGAGCAACGACGGAGATGTGACAGTGAGCCTTGCGCTGGAGGGGCACGGGCTGATCCTGCGATCGCGCTGGGACGTGCAGGAACATCTGGAATCCGGGCGTTTGCGGGCGGTGCTGGGTGATCATCAGGCGCCACGGGGTGACATCTTCGCGGTGTACCAGCATCGTCGGCACATCCCCCAGCGCATCTCGGTGTTCACCCAGTACCTGGCGCAGGCACTGGGTAACCGTCTGCCTTTTGCAGCCATTCGCTGACTCAGATGGCACTTTGGGCATGGTCTAGACGGTTCATAACTTCAAGACATGGCGGTCCTGACTATTCGTGCATTGCCCGCCAGCGTCATGCTCTTGTAACGTCCGATTGTCCCGCTCGGTCCAACAACAAGAAAATCTGAGCAGCGCACGACAGTGCAGGGTGTCCTTCAGGTTTTTTTGAGCTGCCGAATTAATCTACGTCCAGGATGATTTGCCATGAAAACCTTGTCTGTTGCTGCAGCGTTCGGTTCCGTCTTATCCCTGTTGAGTCTTTCGGTGGCCTGCGCGACCTCTGCGCTGGCGGCTGATCAAATCACCTTCGTCTCCCAAGGCGGCGCCTATCAGGAAGCCCAGACCAAGGCCATTCTGGACCCCGCTGCGAAAAACCTGAACATGACCATCAAGCAGGACAGCGCGCCGGATGCCTGGCCGATGGTCAAGGCCATGGGCGATGCGAAAAAGCCGGTCTGGGACGTGATCGACACCCCGCCGTCGAACTGCGTACGTGGGGGCAACGAAGGGCTGATCGAGCCGCTGGACCTGAGCAAGATGCCCAATGTGCAGAGCATGCCGGCGCAGTACCGCACGCCGTATTCGGTGGCCTACGAGTTCTACTCGTCGGTGATCGGCTACAACAAGAAGACCCTGAAAAAGATCCCGCAGACCTGGGCCGAATTCTGGGACGTGAAGAATTTCCCCGGCACCCGCGCCCTGCGCAATGACCCGATGAGCACCCTGGAAGCGGCCCTGCTGTCCGATGGCGTGCCGCGTGACAAGCTCTACCCGCTGGACGTCAATCGCGCCTACAAACGCCTTGAGCAGATCAAGCCGAACATCGCCGTGTGGTGGACCTCCGGCGGGCAGTCGGCGCAGCTGCTGGCGGACGGCGAAGTCGACATGCTGATGATCTGGAATGGCCGCGCCAGTGCCGTGCAGAAGAGCAACCCCGACGTGGCCTTCACCTACAACGATGGCCTGTTGCAGAACACCCAGCTGTGCATCCTCAAGGACGCGCCGAACTACGCCTCGGCGGTGAAGTTCATCAACGAAGCGCTGTCTCCTGAACTGCAAGCCAATCTGCCGCTGTACATCGATTACGGCCCGGGTAACCCGGCGGCATTCGGCACTGGCAAGATCACCGAGCAGCGTGCGAAAGAGCTGCCAAGCTCGCCAGACAACGCCGCGAAACAGGCGCTGATGTCGGAAGAATGGTGGGCGTCGGCTGCTGGCATCGCGGCCAAGGATCGCTGGCTGAAATTCGTTCAGTAAGCGCGGGGTGAGTCGATGATCGATTACTTGATTCTCGGCGGCGGGTCGGCGGGCTGTGTGCTCGCCGCCCGGCTCTCGGAAAATCCCAACGTGCGGGTGTGCCTGATCGAGGCGGGCAGGGACATTTCGGCGCAGACCATGCCGCCAGCGATTCGCAGCCGTTACCCCGGCCGCGCGTATCTGGACGTCAGCAACATCTGGCAGCGTCTGAGTGCCTTCATGGGCCAGCGCGCCAGTGCCTCGCGGCGTTACGAACAGGCGCGCATTCTCGGTGGCGGCTCGGCGATCAACGCCCTGATGACCAACCGTGGCGCCCCTGCCGATTATGACGAATGGCACCGCCTCGGCGCCGAGGGCTGGAGCTGGGAGAGCTGCCTGCCGTACTTTCGCAAGCTGGAAAACGATACGGATTTCAATGGCCCGCAATACGCCGATCGCCATGGCAATAGCGGGCCGATACGGATTCGTCGTACGCCAGCGGAGCGCCTTTCGCCTTTCGTCAAAGGCGTTATCAAGGTGCTTGCCGGGAAGGGGCTGGCACACAAGGCGGATCAGAATGGCGCTTGGGAGGATGGCTCCTACGTGGGCGCCATCGGTGTCAGCGAACAGGGCGAGCGCATTCCGACGTCGGTCTGTTACCTGACTGACGAAGTGCGTCGACGCAGCAACCTGACCATCCGCACCCATTGTGTGGTCGACCGTCTGTTATTCAAGCAGCGTCGCGCGGTGGGTGCGCGCGTCATCGGTGAAAACGGTGAGGTTGAATCCGTGATGGCGGGGGAGGTGATCCTCAGCGCTGGGGCGATTCACAGCCCTGCGATTCTCCTTCGCAGCGGTATCGGTCCGGCCAATGAGCTGATTTCACTGGGCATCCCGCTGGTAGCGGATCGGCCCGGTGTCGGCGGCAACCTGATGGAGCACCCGTCGATTGCGGTGTCTGCACTGCTCACCCATCGCGGTCGCACGCCATTCCCGGACGAGCATCATGAGCAGGCCATCGTGCGGTTTTCGTCGGGGCTCAACGACACGGTTCCTGGCGACATGCACGGGGCAATCCTGTCGCGCTCGGGCTGGCATTCGATCGGCTATCGACTGGGTACGATTTTTTTCTGGGTCAATAAATCGTATTCGCGAGGGCGCTTGTCTCTGGCGTCGAGCGACCCTCACCAAGAGCCCGTGGTGAACTTCCAGATGCTCTCCGACGGGCGCGATCTTGAGCGTTTGAAACAGGCGTTGCGCTTGGGTGCGGCGACGCTTTCGGACGACGCGCTGGCGGGTGAGCGCAGCGTGGTGTTCCCGTCCAGTTACTCGCCGCGGGTGGCCAAGGTGGCGATGCCGGGATTCTTCAACGCGTTGCAGCGCGGGGCGTTGAGCGTGCTGTTGGACATCGCCGGGCCGTTTCGAGCAGCGTTGGTGCACGGGTTGGTGACCCAGGGCGTGACCCTGAAAAAACTGCTGACCGATGATCAGGCGCTGACCGAGTTCGTGCAGCGCAATGTCGGCGGCACATGGCACCCTTCGGGCACTTGCCGCATGGGGCGCGCGGATGATCCTCTGGCGGTAACCAGCGGCGATGGGCGGGTCATTGGCGTTGAGGGTTTGCGCGTGTGCGATGCGTCGCTGATGCCGTCGATTCCCTGCGCGAACACCAACGTGCCGACGATCATGATGGCCGAGCGGGTGGCGGATTTGATCAAGGCCCAGGTGCCCCAATCGAAGGCGCAGGTGCTCCACCTGTAGCAGTCCGGCTTGCCGGCGAACAGGTCAGTCCAGACACTCATGTGCTGTCTGACCTACCGTGTTCGCCAGCAAGCCGGCTCCCACAATAGTTGCGCCAAGCCGTAGAGGGTTGATCGGCACGGGCTCTGTGGGAGCCGGCTTGCTGGCGAAGGCGTCACACGTAGCAGGTCATCAATTCCCCCAACCCACAATCCCCTTGGTTTCCAGAAACGCCTCCAGCCCCCACTCGGCATATTCCCGGCCGTTGCCCGATTGCTTGTAACCGCCGAACGGCGCCGCCGCATCCCACGCCGGGTAATTCACATAAACGCTGCCCGCGCGCAGTTGCAGGGCGATGTTTCGTGCCCGTTGCAGGTCAGCCGATTGCACGTAGGCGGCCAGGCCGAACACGCTGTCATTGGCCATGCGCACGGCATCCGCTTCGTTTTCGTAGGCCTGGATCACCAGTACCGGGCCGAAGATTTCTTCGCGCGCGATGGTCATGTTCTGGCTGACAGCGGCGAAAATTGTCGGCTGCACGTAATAGCCTTTGGGCAAATGTTCGGGGCGTCCCAAACCACCGCATGCCAGTTGCGCGCCTTCGTCGATGCCTATGGCGATCATGCGTTGGATCGCATCGAACTGGCGTTCGCTGATCACCGGACCCAGTGTCGTGCCGTCTTCGTTCGGTGGGCCCAGTCGATGGGCTGATGCGGCGCGACGGGCGATGTCGACGGCCTGATCGTGAAACGCCGCAGGCACCAGCATGCGGGTGGGGGCGTTGCAGGACTGGCCGCTATTGCTGAAGCAGCTGTTTACCCCGGCTGTTACTGCGGTGTCCAGGTCGACGTCATCGAGCAGAATGTTGGCCGATTTCCCGCCCAGCTCCTGATGCACGCGCTTGACCGTCGGCGCTGCCAGGCGCGCAATTTCGATGCCTGCGCGGGTCGAGCCGGTGAACGACACCATGTCCACTTGCGGGTGAGCCGACAGCGCCGCGCCGACCACCGGGCCGTCGCCGTTGATCAGGTTGAACACGCCGGGCGGCACGCCTGCCTCGTGCATCACTTCGGCAAACAGCAGCGCGTTGAGCGGGGCGATTTCGCTGGGCTTGAGCACCATGGTGCAACCGGCCGCCAGTGCAGGAGCGACCTTGCAGACGATCTGGTTGATGGGCCAGTTCCACGGGGTGATCAGCGCAACGACGCCCACCGGCTCCTGGTTGATCAACGTGGTGCCACGGGCCTTCTGAAACTCGAAGGTGTCGAGGGTGTTCAGCAATTGCTCCAGGTGAAACTTGCCGATCCCGGCCTGCCAGCCATGGGACAACCCCTTGGGGGCGCCGACCTCACGAACGATGACCTCGGCGATCTCGTCATAGCGGGCCATGAAACATTCAAGAACGCGCTGCAGCAGCTGCTTGCGCTGCGCGGGCGAGGTATTGGCGAAGGCCGGAAAAGCGCGGCGGGCCGCAGTGACGGCCGCTTCGACATCGGCCACATTGCCCATGGCGATCTGGTCGAAGGCCTGTTCGGTGGCCGGATCGATCACCGGCAGACGGTCGCTGCCGTTCGGTTCCACCCAGCGGCCGTCGATGTAAAACTTCAGCGCGTTATCCATATAAAGAACAGCCTTGTGAGGTTGGAAAAAGGGCGTGCGTGAGGGTCGGAAAAACGCTGGCGAATCACACGCAATGACCGGCAAGAGTAGGCTCGGTTTTTTTCCAGCGACAATTTACTAATAGTTGGATTAGGCATAATCTCAGGTCATGTCTAATTTACGTCGCAAGCTCCCCAGCTCCAGCTCACTGTTCGTCTTCGAAGCGGCCGCGCGTTGTGGCAGCTTCACCCGGGCGGCGGATGAGTTGTGCGTCAGCCAACCGGCGGTCAGCCGCATGCTCTCGCGTCTGGAAGAACACCTCGGTGTGCAGCTGTTCGAGCGTGTGCGCGGCGGGGCGAGGCTGACCGAAAGCGGCAGCATTCTGTATCGTCGGGTTCAGGAAGGCTTCAGCACCATCGAGTCGGCGATCAGCGAAATCGAAGCCCGCGCCACCGGTATCGAAACGGTCACGTTGTCGGTTTCCACGGCCTTCACCACCCACTGGCTGATGCCGCGCATGCGTCGCTTCAGCGAGCGTTTTCCGACCGTCGACATGCGTTACCAGCTGATGTCCGGCAGGATCGGCGGGCCGCTGGTGGATGTCGACCTGGGCATGCGTTACCTGGAAGCAGGCAGCCTGAAAGCCACGGATTCACTGGTCATTCCGGAAATCATCCTGCCGGTCTGCAACCCTCAATACCTCGCTGACGTGGTGCAAGGCAAAGGTCGCAAACAGGTGCCGACGCTGATCAGCATGGACAATCAGGACCGGGGTTGGGCCGCCGCTTTCGAGACGCCGGGGCGCGCCGACAACACCCTGGTGTTTTCCGATTACGCAGTGGTGGTGCAAGCGGCTTTGCTGGGGCAGGGCATCGCGCTCGGCTGGCTGAACGTGGTTTCCAACTCGCTGTGCAAAGGCGAACTGGTGCCTGCCACGGACGCCATTCGGGTCATGTCGCGACGCTGCTGTCTGGTGGTGCCGGGCAATCGTCCGGTGCGTCCGGTGGTCGAGCAGGTGCGTGACTGGATCATCGAGGAAATGCGCGCTGACCTGCTCGCCATCGACGCGCTTTACCCTCATCTGGGCCTGGCCGCGACCCTGCAATCGACCCCTTGAGCACAGGTGCGGCACGTCGAGTAGAAAAACAGTAGGTTATGCCTTAAGGGCAGGGCAAAACAGAATATTTCGCGAGAAGGCGGGCAGATAATGGGCCTGTCCAGTCAGTTTCACCCTCACGACTTTTCTTGCGGAGCGCCCTATGTCTTTCAAGCAGTTCAAAGCCCTGACGTTCGACGTCGTCGGTACCCTGATCGATTTCGAAGCCGGCATCCTCGCCCACGTGCGCGAAGTGGCCGGTGAAGCCGGTAAAGCCTGCAGCGACGACGACATTCTCAAGGCCTACCGCGAAGCCCGCGCCCAGACCGATTCGGGCTGGTGGCCGGACGACCTGGAGCGCTGCTACCACGTGATCGCCTCCAAGCTCGGCCTGCCGGACAACGACGATTACGCCAAGGGCCTGGCGCAGTCGGTGAAGAACTTCCCGGCGTTCCCGGATTCGATCGAAGCCCTCAAGCGCCTGCGCAAACACTTCAAGCTGGTGGCCACCACCAACTCGCAGATCTGGGCCCTGAACCACATGGCCGAAACCCTCGATCAGCCGTTCGACGTGCGCGTCACGGTGGATGACGTGCGTTTCGAAAAGCCCGACCCACAGTTCTTCGCCTACACCCGCGGCGTGCTGGCCTCAACCCAAGGCATCGTCTTCGAAGAAATCCTGCACGTTGCCCAAAGCCAGTACCACGACATCGGCGTGGCCATGCGCCTGGGCTACCAGACCTGCTGGATCGAGCGTCGCTTCGCCCAGAAAGGCACCGGCGGCACCCTGGAGTCCGAGCGCACCGAGCCGCACTACCACTTCACCTCGCTGGCACAACTGGCTGACGCGGTCGAGAAAGAGCTGGGTTGATTTCCCGTTCTTGTGGGAGCCGGCTTGCTGGCGAAAGCGGTCGGCCTGATACGGATGAATGGGCTGATCCACTGCATTCGCCAGCAAGCCGGCTCCCACAGGGGATGTGTGATCGGCAACAAAATATCGACAGAGACGTTGAGTCAGCAAATTCCGATCCTGAGCCTAGAGGCTGGCATGACTGTTCAGAGCTTATGGGCGGCCACCGCCCAACCCGCACCGGCCCTGCAATCGCTGGAAGGCGAACGGCAGTGCGACGTGGTGATCATCGGCGCCGGCTACACCGGCCTCTCTGCGGCCCGGCACATCGCCGACAGCGGACGCGAGCCACTGATCGTCGAGGCCAACACCTTGGCCTGGGGCGCTAGCGGACGGAACGGCGGCGTGGTTTCGCCTAAGTTCCGCGTGGGCTTCCCCACGCTCATGGCGCGCTTCGGGCGTGACACCGCGCTGCAGATGTACCGCACCGGTTATGCCGCCGTCGACAGCCTGGTCGAGACCGTCGAAACCTTGGGTCTCAGCGAAGCCAACCTGCATATGGGCGGGCACATCGCCGCAGCCCATAACGCCCATGCGCTGCGCGGTCTGGAAAGCACGGCGAGCTGGATCAAGCGGGAAACCGGCGGCGCGTCTTCAGTGATGATTTCCGCTGAGCAGGTGCGTGAACTCACCGGCTCGGCGATCTTTTCTGGCGGCCTGCTGACCCCCAAGGCAGGCGGCATCCATCCCCTGAATTACGCCCGCGGCATGGCCCGGCACCTGACCGAGCGCGGGGTGAAAATCTTCATCAACAGCCCCGCCGAACGTGTGGTGCGCGAAGGCGATCGCGTCATCGTGCAGACCCCGCAAGGGCGGGTCAGCGCCAGGCAGGTGATCTACGCCACCAACGGTTATTCCGACCAGACCCGCGCCACCGACACGCTGCATCGTCGGCTGATTCCGTTTCGCAGTGCGATCATTGCCACCGAAGCGTTGTCGGCTGATGTCCTTGCGACGCTGTTGCCTGGTGGGCAGGTGTGCGGCGACACCAAACGCATGCTGCGCTGGTTCCGGGTAGTCGGCGATCGCCTGATCTTTGGCGGGCGCGGGGCGTTTGGCAAAGGCGATTCACAAAGCGCCTTCGACGACCTGCAACGCAGCATGGGCGTGGTCTTTCCGATCCTGCGCGATCAGAAGATTGCCTATCGCTGGTCCGGCCTTGTGGCCATGACCCTGGACTACCTGCCCCACGCCGGACAGCTCGACGAGCGCAGCTTCTACGCCCTCGGCTACAACGGCGGCGGGGTGGCGATGTCGACGTGGATGGGCAAGCAATTGTCGGCCATGACGGCAGGGGAAAAGGTCGAGCTGGGGTTGTTGGCGGGCGAGGGTTTCAACCCCATTGCGCTGCATGCCTTCCGCGCGCCGGGCGTTCGCCTGGCGGCGGGTTGGCAGCAGTTTCTTGATGTCATCGGCCGATGAGCGAGCTTGAGCACATGCCACCGATTCTGCATTACACCCAAGCTCACACTGAGCGGGATTTGCCCTGCGCCACCTTTGCGCTGCAGGGCGATCCGCTGGCGGCAGGAAGGGTGATTCACTTTCACGAACCGGAGCAGGGCTTTGTCACGGGCAGCAGTGTCTGTGTGGGCGCGAATCTGTTGATCGAGGCGTTTCCCTGGGTGGAGTTGGGGATCGTCGAGAGCGGTGAGTTGAGGTTGCAGGGCGAGGGGTTCGATCTGCAATTGAGCACGGGGGATTGTTTCGTGGTGCCGCATGGCGTTCGTGTGCGCTGGCATCATCGCGGGCAATTGCGGCGGTTGTTCATGGCGTTTCCGGGGCTTGAGGCCTGTGGGGAAATGCCTGCTTTGCCAATCAAGCTGGATCTTGGGCAGGCTTTGGCGCCTTGTGCTCCCCCGCCGGCCAGTGTGTTGTTGACCGAGGCGCCGAAAGCCTGGAGCGAGACGCTGTTCAGTGTGGCCAATTTGCGGGTTGGGCTGTGGCAGTGTGAGGAGTATGCGCGCAAACAGGTCGAGCCGAGTTACAGCGAACTGATGTTTATCCTGGAGGGCGCCGTGACGTTGACCGCTAAGCATGGGGAGCGGCATGTGGTGAAAGCGGGGGAGACGGTGGTTGTGCCTAAGGGGGCGACCAATGCTTGGGTCAGTGAAGGGATCGTGCGCAAGGTGTTTTGTATTTTGGCTTGAGGTTTCAAGGCTTGATGGGGCGTGTGTATATCCGTTTCTGCGGGTGTTGCTGATCCCTGTTCTGAAACGGCAGAAGCGTTCCGCCTTCGGCGGGTTACTTGGAAAAGACCCCCAAGTAACCAAGGGGTCCTGCTCCTGGTTTGGCCCGACTTCGTCGGGTTCCCTCAGCTCCGGCGACGCTTCGTGGGCCCGCCGCCATCCGCCATCCATGGCGGGGGGCGGCTCTCGCGGCATCCATGCCGCTCGGCCCACGGAGTGTCGCCGGAGTGAGGGAACTTCGACGAAGTCGAAGCCAAACCAGGAGCAGGGCCTTTTTGGTTACTTTTTCGGCTCTTGGAAAAAGTGACCCGCTGTAAGAGCGGAACCGTAATCAGCCGTTACAGCAGAAATGGATATACACCCTTTATCAATAGCAACAAAAGGGTGCGTCAAGGCCCTCATAAAAACCATCAAACCGCCCGAACAAGACTGCGTAACGGCACCGTGCTCTTGACCACCGGCGACTTGATCACGATATAGCTGAAGTACTTCTCGATCCCGATGTTCTTGTCCAGAATCGACTCCATCAGCTCCTGATAATGCGCAATGCTGCTGCACAGAAACCGCACCAGATAGTCATACCCACCGCTGATCAGATGACACTCCAACACCTCATCGATGTTGCGAATGCTCGACTCGAACTTCACGAAATCCGCACGCTTGTGATCCGACAGCGTCATCTCGGTAAACACCGTCACCGAGTTGGCAAACTTGGCCAGGTTGACATGGGCCTCATAGCCGCTGATATAACCCGCCGCCTCCAGACGCTTGACCCGCTGCAAGCAGGGACTGGGCGACAGGCCCACGGCCTCCGCCAGGCTGACGTTGGTCATGCGCCCGTCTTTCTGCAATTGGACCAGGATGTTGATGTCGATACGGTCGAGCTTGGTTGCAGCGTCCATGAATCAATCCTCGCAATGTCAAATCCGGGCGGTCGGCCTCAGGCCAGCAATGCCTTTTGATGGGCATGGGCAAGGTCGGCGAGGCTGGCGTATTCACAGCGCTTGCCGTCCATTGCCTGAGGCGAATGGTTCCACGGCTGGTTGTGGCCGCGGCGCAGTGTGCAGACCGGAAAGTCCACCCGTTCGGTCCACGGGTCGTCGCTTTCGGTACTGCGCACCGGTAACAGCTCCGAGCGCTCCAGCCCCAGGCGCTGTAACGCGCGTTCGAGGCTGGCGTGCCAGTCGTGCGCGCCGGGTTCGATGATCGCATCGAATTCAACCGGCAGACGGCGACCGAGCGCCAGCACATCGATGCCCTGGGGTGGGGCGATCAGTATCAATCGGTAAAACTTGCTCAGGTACTGCAAGGCACCGGGAGCATCTTCGAAAATCGGCCACTGGGCCGAAGAGCTACCAAACGCCACACTCTCGTCCCAGCCGGGAATGATTTGCAATTGTTGCGCCACACGTTGGTAAAGCTGCCCGTGAAAAGCCGTGGCACTGACCTGCGTGACCGCTGCAGCCAGCTCCTGCGCCACATGTCGGTAAGTGCTGAGCAATTGTGCGTCGCTGGTCACGGCATCGCTTTGCACTGCCAGAGGACGCAGGCCTTCGAGAATGCCCCGTTCGCGGTCAACCAAGGTTGCGAAGGACAGCCCCAACGCCTTGTACTGGGTGACTCTCATGTTGTGCTCCCGAACGACTGGTGACGGTTTCTTCCTGATTCAGCCCCGCACCCGACGCTGCCACGGCAGGTCGGGTGCAGCCGTTGCTGCGGTCGGTCAGCAGGCAGCGGCCAGCGCCGTGTCGAGCATCTGCAAGGCTTCTGCCACCTGTGCAGGCGTGGCCACGAGCGGCGCGAGGAAGCGCACCACGTTGCGATGCACGCCGCACTTGATCACCAGAAGGCCTGCGTTGCGCGCTTCGTCGATGACCTTTTGCGCGAGCGCCGCATCGGGGCTTTGGCGGGCGTCGTCGGCGACCATTTCGATGGCCTGCATGAAGCCCAGACCGCGCACGTCACCGATGCGCGGGTAGCGCCTTTGCAGGGCCAGCAGGCCTTCGTTGAGCTGGGCCGCGAGTGTCTCACCCTGGCTCAGCAGATCCTGCTCCTCGAACAGGTCGAGCACCGCCAGTGCCGCAGCACATGCCACTGCGTTACCGCCGTAAGTGCCGCCCAGACCGCCCGGCGTCGGCGCGTCCATGATCTCGGCGCGGCCGACCACTCCTGACAGCGGCATGCCACCGGCCAGGCTTTTGGCCACGGTGACCAGGTCCGGCTGGATGTCGGCGTGCTGGAAGCCGAACATCTTGCCGGTGCGGCCGAAACCGGCCTGGATTTCATCGAGGATCAGCACGATGCCGTGTTGCGTGCAGCGCTCGCGCAGGGCCTGCAGGAAGGCTTTGGGCGCGGTGAGAAAGCCGCCATCGCCTTGCACGGGTTCGATGATGATCGCTGCCACGCGGTCAGGCGCGACGTCGGTGGCGAACAGCTCGTCGAGTTCGGCCAGGGCGTCTTCGCTGCTGATGCCGCGATACGCGTTGGGGTAGGTGGCGTGATAAATCTCGGCGGGGAAGGGGCCGAAATTCTGTTTGTACGGCTGGCTCATGCCGGTCAGGGTCACGCCCAATAAAGTGCGCCCGTGGAAGCCGCCGCGAAAGGAGATCACCGCCGTGCGATGGGTGTAACCGCGAGCGATCTTGACGGCATTTTCCACGGCTTCCGCGCCCGAGGTGAACAGCACGCTTTTGTAATGGGCGTCGCCGCCGATCATCTTGTTCAGCCGCGCGGCGACCTGGATGTAGTTTTCGTAGGCCACGACCTGAAAGCTGGCGTGGGAGATTTCACCGACCTGCCGGCGCACCGCTTCGACCACTTTGGGGTGGTTATGGCCGACGTTGAGCACGCCGATGCCGCCGACGAAATCCAGATAACGCTTGCCGTCGACATCCCACAGCTCGGCACCTTGTGCGCGCGCAGCCACTACCGGGTGAGCAGTGGCGATGCCGCGAGGCACATGTTGTTCGCGCAGGGCCAGCAGGCGTTGGTTTTCAGTCAGTGCAGAATTCATTTCGCTCTCCGTAATGCCAAGGGTGGCAGGTAATATGATCAGGATAAGGAGTGGCCGGAATCACAAGCGCTGAAGTTCAGGTGGGGAATGCGGTGATCGACTGTTTTGCGGGGGCGTTACGAAACATTTCACTGTGGGGCGGTGTGTGGCCATGCAACGGTGGGGTGGATCAATTGTGGGAGCCGGCTTGCTGGCGAATGCGGTGGGTCAGGCAACATTGACGGTTCTGATCTGACGCATTCGCCAGCAAGCCGGCTCCCACAGAGGGGTGTGCAGGGTGCTGGAATCAAACCCCGGCGCGCGGCACGACGATGGTGTCTTCCGGGTGCAGGCGCATCATCATCGGCGAGCCGATCGGCGGCAGGTTCAGGTTGCCTTCGTGGTGGCTGGCCTGGCGCAGGCTGACGGTCGGGCCGCCTTCCAGATCGACGAACACCTTCAGGCTCTCACCCTGAAACACGATGTCCGAAACCCGCCCGCGCAAGCGGTTCCATTCAGGCCCGGAGGCTGCGTTATCCAACAGCAGTTTTTCCGATTGCAGGGCCAGAAACACATCGCCTGAGGTCGGTACCGGGCGCGTGGTGCGCAGCGGTGTGGAGCCCAGGGTCAGGCCGTTGTCGGCGCCCCGTTGCAGCGGCACCAGGGTGCTTTCGCCGATGAAGCTGGCGACGAAATCGTTGGCCGGATGATCGTGCAGACGACGCGGGGTATCGACCTGCACCAGCTGGCCGCCGCGCATGATCGCGATGCGGTCGCTCATGGTCAGGGCTTCGCGCTGATCGTGGGTGACGTAAATCATCGTGGCGCCGAGACGCTTGTGCAGGGCGCGCAATTCGATCTGCATGATCTCGCGCAGCTGTTTATCCAGCGCCGACAGTGGCTCGTCCATCAGGATCAGCTTGGGCTCGAAGACGATGGCGCGAGCCAGCGCCACACGCTGACGCTGGCCGCCAGAGAGCGCGGCAATGTTGCGGTCCTCGTAGCCGGACAGCTCGACGGTCGCCAGCGCGCTCTTGACCCGGTCACGACTCTTGGCCGCGCTTTCGCCGCGAGCACGCAGCGGAAACGCCACGTTTTCGCCCACGGTCATGTGCGGGAACAGCGCGTAGTTCTGGAACACCACACCGATTTCACGCTTGTGCGGCGGCATCAGGGTGACGTCGCGCTCGCCGAAGAAAATGCTGCCGGAGCTGACCCGAATGAAGCCGCCGAGAATGCTCAACAGCGTGGTCTTGCCCGAACCCGAGGGGCCGAGCAAGGACATGAACTCCCCGGCCTCGACCTTGAGGTCGACGTTGTGCAGCGCCTTGAGGCTGCCGTAGTGCTTGCACACCTTGTTGACGCTGACCGATTCAAAACCTTCAGTGAAATTCATGGAGCGTCCTCTTTTCAGAAGGGGTTGGCCCGAAAGATCTGCATGTCATCTGAACACAGGCGCAGGCCTGGTTCGTGCCGTTTTGGGCCGCCGGAAAAACACGATCTGCTGCCCGGCGGCGTTTACACGCATGAAGGGTCAGTTGAGGCCGCCGATGTGCCAGGCCTTCACTTCCAGGAACTCGTCCAGGCCGTACTTGGAACCTTCGCGGCCAGTGCCCGATTGCTTCATGCCGCCGAACGGTGCGACTTCCATGGAGATGATCCCGGTATTGAGGCCGACCATGCCGAACTCCAGACGCTCACCCACGCGCCAGGCGCGGCGCATGTCCTGGGTGAAGTAATAAGCCCCAAGGCCATAGGGTGTGGCGTTGGCCAGGGCGAGGGCTTCGGCTTCGTCCTTGAACCGGAACAGCGGGGCGACCGGGCCGAAGGTTTCTTCGCTGGCCAGCAGCATGTCGGCGGTGGCGTCTCGCAGCACGGTGGGCTGTACGTACAGGCCCTCGCCCTGCGGCGCGCCACCGATGGCGATGCTCGCGCCTTTTTCCAGCGCATCACCGATGTGACGGGCGACTTTGTCGACGGCTGCCGCGTTGATCAGCGGGCCGATGGTCACGCCGCTTTGCAGGCCGTCGCCGACCTTCAATTCGGCGACCGCTGCGCTCAGGCGTTCGGCAAAACGGTCGTAGATGCCGTCCTGCACCAGGATGCGGTTGGCGCAGACGCAGGTCTGGCCGGCGTTGCGGAATTTGCTCTGCATCACCCCGGCAATCGCCAGGTCCAGATCGGCGTCATCGAAGACAATGAACGGCGCATTGCCCCCCAGCTCAAGGCTCAGGCGCTTGATGGTCGCGGCGCACTGGCTCATCAGCAATTGACCGACGCGGGTGGAACCGGTGAACGACAGTTTGCGCACCGCAGGGTTAGCAGTCATCTCGCCACCGACGCCCGCGGGCAGGCCGGTGAGCACGTTGAACACGCCCGCAGGGATGCCAGCGCGTTCGGCCAGCACCGCGAGGGCCAGCGCTGACAGCGGGGTCATTTCCGAGGGTTTGACCAGCACCGGGCAACCGGCGGCCAAGGCGGGCGCGCATTTGCGAGTGATCATGGCGTTGGGGAAATTCCACGGCGTGATCGCGGCGACCACGCCAATCGGCTGCTTCAGCACCAGGATGCGCCGGTCAGCGGTGGGCGATGGAATGGTGTCGCCGTAGATGCGTCGCGCCTCTTCGGCGAACCATTTGATGAAGCTCGCGCCGTAGGCGATTTCGCCACGGGACTCGGCCAGCGGCTTGCCCTGCTCGGCCGTCATGATCAGGGCCAGGTCTTCCTGGTTGTCCATGATCAGCTTGAACCAGGCTTCCAGGTACTTCGCACGCTCGGCGGCCGGCACTTCGCGCCAGGTGATGAAACGCGCTTCGGCGGCTTCGATGGCGCGGCGGGTTTCGGCGGCCTGAAGGGCGGGAACCCGGGCGATCACGCTACCATCGGCGGGGTTGGTGACATCGATCGTGGCGCCATCATCGGCCTCGATCCAGACGCCGTTGACGTAGGCGCGTTCGACGAGCAGGGAAGGGTCACGCAATTGGGTTTTCAACATGATCGGGGGCCTTGAGGGTGCGAAGGATGAATGCGTTGATGGCTCAATTGTAAAAACGCCCCGCCAGTGGCCGATGCCGAGATGGCCCCGTGGACGGGTGATAGATGCTGAATTGCGGCGCCTGGCGGCAGGCTGTGCTGACGCGCAATTTGCCCGAGCGTGCGTCACGAGGGCGCCACCGACTGTGGGAGATTCGATGTTCGAACGCCAGTCTGTAATCGTCTGACAGAACGCTTTCGCCACCAAGCCGGCTCCCACAGATTCGGCGTCGAAAACGAGAAGTGGATTCGACGCTACCTCTGTGGGAGCCGGCTTGCTGGCGAAGGCGTCTTGTCAGCCACATAAGGGTTGAATGACACACCGCTTTCGCCAGCAAGCCGGCTTCCACATAAGAATGCAGCGTTCCTCAGGCGCAGGCCCTACTGCTTGTTACGCCCGGCAATCACCACCAGGATCAGCGACGCCAGAATCAGGATCGAACTGATCGCTGCAATCGTCGGGTCGATCTCGTCGCGCAGGGCGGTGAACATGCGTTTGGTCAGGGTCTGGTTGTCGCCGCCGGAGATGAACAGCGCCACCACGGTTTCATCCAGCGAGGTGATGAAGGCAAACAGCGTCGCCGACACCACACTCGGTTTGATCTGGGGCAGGGTCACGGCCATGAAGGCGCGAAAGCGGTTCATGCCCAGGCTGCGGGCGACCATCTCCTGAGACATGTCGAAGTTACGCAACCCCGCCAGCAAAGCGATGATCACGTACGGCAGCGCCAGCATGATGTGCGCCAGCACAAGGCCGGTCATGGTGCTGATCAGCCCGACCCGCGCATAGACGAAGAACACCCCTGCGGCGATCAGGATGATCGGCACCATCATTGGCAGCAGCAGAATGATCTGCAGCGTGCGCACCACTTTCAGGCTCGAGTTATTGATCGCATACGCCGCCGCCATGCCAATCGGCAGGCTGATGATCATGGTGAAGAACGCCGTGATCAGGCTGACCTTGGCCGCCGACATCCACTCCACGCTGTTGAAGAACGCCTCGTACCAGTGGAACGACCACTGCTTGGGCGGGAACTGCAGAAAGCGTGCTTCGGAGAACGACATCGGCACCACGATCAGCACCGGGATGATCAGGTACAACAGGATCGCCGCCACCAGCAGCGTGAACAGCACGCGGGACAGACGCAGGTGGCGCAGGTTGGCAAGCAGGTTCATTTAGCGTGCTCCCAGAATGCGTTCGATGGGGATGAAGCGGTTGATGCCCCAGAAGATCAGGAACACCACGAACAGCAGCACCAGCCCGACCGCACTGGCCGCGCCCCAGGCGTGATACAGCTCGACGTTGCGCTGAACCAGCATCGACACCAGGATCGTGCGTCCACCGCCCAGCAGTTCAGGGGTGATGAAGAAGCCCAGGCAGATCACGAACACCAGAATGGAACCGGCCATGATCCCTGGCGCTGCCATCGGCAGAAACACCCGGCGGAAGGTATAGAAGGGCTTGGCGCCCAGGCTCTCGGACGCCTGCATCAGGTCCTGCGGGATCTTTTTCATCACCGAGTACAGCGGCAAGACCATGAACGGCAGCATCACGTGCAGGGTGCCGATGACCGTGCCGGTGGTGTTGTGCATCAGGTTCAGGGGCTGGTCGATGATGCCCAGATCCATCAGGGTCTGATTGACCAGGCCGCGACGTTGCAGCAGCACCAGCCAGGCGTAGGCGCGCACCAGCACGCTGGTCCAGAACGGCAGGATCACGCAGATCAGCACCAGGTTGGCCCAGAAGCCATGCAGGCGCGAGGCGGCGTAGGCGATCGGGAAGCCCATGACGATCGACAGGATCGTCACCAGAAAGCTGATCTTGAAGGTCAGCGCGAAGGTGTCCCAGTAAATGGATTCCTGAAAGATGCGCAGGTAGTTGGCCAGGGAAAAACCGTCCTCCGTCTGCACCGACTGAAACGCCAGCCAGCACAGCGGCATGATCAGCAGCACGACGACCATCACCAGCGCCGGGGCCAGCAGCAACAGCATCGAGGTGTGCTCCTTGCGTTCCTCGCGGGCCAGGGCCTGTTCATTGGCCATGGGCGGCTGGTCGCGGTCGCTGGAGTCGGGCAGAGATTTGGCGAGATAAGCGTTGGACATAGGGCCTCCCATTACTTTTTCTGAACGAAGGACAGCCAGCGCTCTTCGGCTTTGACGCCGGCATCCGATGCCCACCACTGCGCGGACAACAGGGCCTGACGGGAAATGTTTTCAGGCGAGGACGGCAGCTTGCTGGCGCGCTCGGCAGGGATCACGCCGGTCTTGAACGCCTCGGGGTTGAGCGGGCCGTAATCGATGATCATCGGCAGCGCCGCTTGCAGTTTTGCGTCGATGGCTTCGTTGACGAACTTCATCGCGGCCGCCTTGTGCGGGGTGCCCTTGAGCACGCACAGCGAGTTGGTTTCCAGCACGCCCTGGTTGTAATTGAACGCCACCGGCGCGCCAGCCGCCTGCACGGCGCTGATGCGGCCGTTCCAGGCCTGGATCATGTCCACCTCGCCATCGCTGATCAGCTGCGCGGACTGACCGCCGGAGGTCCACCAGGTGGCGATGTCGGGTTTGATCTGTTCCAGCTTCTTGAACGCGCGGTCGACGTCCAGCGGGTAGAGCTTGTCGGCGGGTACGCCGTCAGCGAGCAGGGCGATTTCAAGGGTGGGGCGCGGCAGATTGCGCAGCGAGCGCTGGCCGGGGTACTTCTTGGTGTCCCAGAAATCAGCCCAGGTCTTGGGCACGTGATCGCCCTTGAAGGCGTCGGTGCGGTAGGCCAGCACCGTGGAGTAACTGATGTAGCCGACGCTGTAGTCGTCCTTCAGCGCTGCAGGCAATTGCGCGGCGTTGGGCACCAGCGCCGGGTCGATTTTCTCGAACAGGCCTTCCTGCTGACCGCGCACGCAGTCGCCGGTGGGCAGGTCGACGACGTCCCAGGTGACCTTGCCGCTTTCGACCTGGGTCTTGATGATCGGGTACGCCTTGGGCGAGCTGTCCTGCTTGAGGGTCAGGCCCAGCTTCTTCGCGGCGGGTTCCAGAATCGCCTTGCTCTGGGCTTCCTGATAAGCACCCCCCTGGGAGACGAACGTGATGTCCTCGGCAAACGCCTGGGTGGTACCGCTGATCAATAGCGCCAGACTCGCCAGCTGGAAAACAGTGCTACAGGGGTTGCTCATAAGGAAGGACTCCGGATGGTTGGCAGATGTCTTAAGCGAGCTTTAGGTTTTGTTGTCGGTCGCTCTGCGGGACCATGCCTACTTAATGTACCGGCTTGTCCATGAATGAAGCGGGCACAAATGCGCTGCACAAAAGTGCTTTATTGCGAAAAAGCCAACCTCGACGGCATCTCCTGCGTTTGCCCAGGCGGGGCAATCCTTGCGGGCGAAACTGTCATTTGGGACAGGTGCCTGAACCCAAACTGAACAGTTTTCCCGATCATTGAAGAAAACCTTTGGATACCTGAACTTATCTGCCTTTTCTCCCTCTCATGCCGGTAGCCATTGATCGCGGCGGCCTGATAAGCTCGCGGCTTTACTCGTTTGCCCTTTCGGCGCATGAACAAGGAAACAGGATGAAACAGCATCGGTTGGCAGCGGCGATTGCCCTGGTCGGTCTGGTACTTGCGGGCTGCGACAAGCAAGCCGCTACCGTTGAACTGAAAACCCCGGCACAAAAAGCCTCCTACGGCATCGGCCTGAACATGGGCAAGAGCCTGGCGCAGGAAGGCATGGACGATCTGGATTCCAAAGCGGTAGCGCTGGGTATCGAAGACGCCGTCGGCAAGAAAGAACAGAAGCTCAAGGACGAAGAGCTGGTTGCAGCCTTCGGTGAGCTGCAAAAGCGCGCTGAAGAGCGCATGGCCAAGATGAGCGAAGAGTCGGCAGCGGCCGGCAAGAAATTCCTCGAAGAAAACGGCAAGCGCAAGGAAGTCACCACCACCGCTTCCGGCCTTCAGTATGAGATCATCAAGAAAGCCGACGGTCCTGTACCCAAGCCGACGGATGTCGTGACCGTTCACTATGAAGGCAAGCTGACTGACGGCAAGGTGTTCGACAGCTCCGTCGAGCGCGGCAGCCCGATCGATCTGCCGGTCAGCGGCGTGATTCCGGGTTGGGTCGAAGGCCTGCAACTGATGCACGTTGGCGAGAAGATCAAACTCTACATCCCTAGCGATCTGGCCTACGGCGCACAGAGCCCAAGCCCGATGATCCCGGCCAACTCGGTTCTGGTCTTCGACCTGGAACTGCTGGGCATCAAGGATCCGGCTGCTGCAGGTCACGACGCCGCTGGCGGCGCTGCAGGCGCAGACGAGGAAGAAGAAGCGGCTCCTGCGGCAGAACCTGCCAAGCCTGCTGCCAAGAAGTAATCGACACCCCGATTGCCGCTTGAACGAAATGCCCCGTCTCGACGGGGCATTTTCGTTTTTGCCGAAAAAAAATCGAACCGGGCAGGGCAGCTACAGTCCCAATACCGTCAGCGCACTGGACGAATGTCGAGAAATGTTGACGGGTGTGACAGCTTTCGCAGAGCATCCGTTAGCGTCGCAGAACGTTCAAGTCAACGATTTTTTGCGTTTTAGCATGTGTGTAAAAAACGCGCGATTTAAGCCAAGCCCCTGTAAAACGGGCATCTCAGGGCCGAAACACGGCTCTGTTCACAAGGTTATCCACAATTTGTGTGGATAACCTTTTATGCGTGCAGGACAGTGTTGCACGCGCGGGTCGTTGCATCCGTGGTGATTGACCAGTTGGTCGATTTTTATCGGCTCTTTATCGACGTTGCTGGAGTCAACATGAAAGCACCCTGGAACCTCATTCGATTTCTCCCCATGGCTAAACGCCTGATGGCAGCAGGCCGTTTGCCTGCGCTGCTGTTCGCGGTGGCAGGCAAGGCGGCCAGCGAAGGCAATCGGCTTGGCAAGCTCAAGGATGATCTGAAACTGCTGCAGGCGCTGTGCCTGGCCTACTGGCGGGGCGAGTACCGGGCGATCAGCGGCAAGGCGATCCTGTCGGTGGTGGCAGGCCTGATGTACTTTCTGAGCCCTCTGGACGCCATCCCCGACTGGATTCCGGGGCTCGGCATGCTGGATGATATCGCAGTGCTAGCATGGGTGATGAAGCACCTTGAAGCCGAGCTCAGCGTCTTCCGCGCCTGGCGCGACCGCCAGACCCCGGAAAAACTTGCTGTGGTCGAGCGCTTGCCCGCCACGCCGAAACTACTGGAGCAGGAGAAGAAGGATTAAGCCTGTTCGATAAGAAAACCTGAAAAACGTCGCTCGTGAGAAAACTCTGTCGATAGATCGCACGCAGTTTCTGTCCAGCCGCTGTTAAGATGCCGCAATACAAAGAAAAAGATTACAAGCAACGGCATTTCGTCCTACGGGGGAGTGGTATGGATCTTCAGGTTATTTCGCGCGATGGAGAGCCAGAATACGCGGTGCTGCCATGGGCGCAGTATCAGGCCCTGTTGCAGGCCGCCGGGGTGTCCCGCCCGCAACCCGCAGCAACCGCTGCACAGGCTGCTGAACCGGTACCTGCCTCGGATCTTCCTTCACTTGATCAACTGAGTGCGCTGCGTCAGGCCAAGGGCCTTGAGCGGGCGCAGCTGGCACGCACGGTGGGCATCAGCCCGTCGTACCTGGAGCTGATCGAAAACGGTAGCCGCCAACCCGACGCTGCGATTCGACGAAGCCTGGCGTGGGAACTGGGTGTGCCGGGCTGGCGAGGTGAGCCATGAGCGTGCGTATCAGCCGTCAGCACTGGGAAGCGCTTCTGGCTGAACTGGACCTGGCGCGTCGCCAACGGCACCTGGTGACCTACCGCGCCCTGCTCGAACGCCTGCAATTGCCGACGCCGGCGATGCAGACCCTGACTGCCGCCCTTGAACACCTTGCCGCCCTCGATGCCCGCGCCGAACAGCCGTTGCGCAGCTCGCTGGTCATCAGCCAGGGCGCCAGCCGCCTGCCTCGCACCGGTTTCTTTGAATGCGCCGAACGCTTGGGCCGCTTCACCGGGCCGTCCGACGGCGTTGCCGCAGCCTCCTGGCATGCAGCTGAAGTGGTGCGGGTGTTTGAGTTCGAGTATCCGCAAGCGGCGAAGCCGGAGTAAGCAGTCAGGTCCTGCACCTGTAGGAGCGCGCGGTGTGGCTTCAGCTTGCCGCTTGTGGCTTGAAGCCTGGGGCTGTTGTATCAATCACATGCACGCTCGCGCCGATCACCTCCTTGGCGTAATGCTTGGCCTGTGACGCCAGTTCCGCCAGTTGACTGGCGTCCAGCGTGGCGCAGACCTCTGGATGCAGGTGCACCACACCAATCGACAGCGAAAGCAGCGGGAATTCCTGACGCTGCCCCTGACGGTTGAGGGCGATGAAGCAGCCGGCTTCCAGGTGCTCGGCGCGGTAGAAGCGTCGACACTGATTCTGAAAGTCTTCGAGCAGCAGGTTCAAACGTTTGCGCCAGTCCTCCGAGCCCAGCACCAGCAGAAAGTCATCGCCGCCGATGTGGCCGACGAAGTCGCGGCTGGGGTCGATGCGATCGTTCAGGCATTGCGCCAGACACAGCAGCACCTCGTCGCCACGGCCATAGCCATAGATGTCGTTAAAGGGCTTGAAGCTGTCGATGTCGACGTAGCAGATCATCGACTCCTGCCCCTGTTGCAGCAACCGCGTGAGGCACTGCTGGATCGGCACGTTGCCCGGCAGCAGGGTCAGCGGGTTGGCATAGCGCGCCTGCTGGATCTTCAGCTCGGTGATCAGCTTGAGCACGTCGATCACCCGCCCCAGCCCCAGATAGACGCCGTTGTGCATGATGATGAAATCCTCTTCGATACGCTGCCGCGCGCGGCTGGTGATCAGTCGGCTGACCTGTTGCAGCGACTGATTCAGCTCCACTGCGAGAAAGTCATCGCTCATCAGGCGGCTGATCGGCTTGCGCGCGTAGATCTCAGTGGCGAAGGGCTGCAGCAGCACGCCCGACAGGGAATGCCGGTGAACGATGCCGATGGGGTGTAACTGCTCGTCCAGCACGGCCAGGGAGTTGAGGTTGGCCTGTTTGCGAAAGGCGTCCAGCACCGTCGCGGTCGGGGTGGTCTGCACCACGGCAGGCTGGGTGTTGAGCAGCGCGCTGAGGTCGCAGCCGTCTTCGTTGAGCACCGCGACGCTGGGGTCGATCTTTGGCAACAGGGCGCGGGCTTCTCTGGGCGGATGTTCCTGCGGACGGCAGAGCAGGTAGCCCTGAACAAGGTCGACGCCCATGTCGATCAGCACCGCCAGTTCTTCCTGCAGCTCGATGCCTTCGGCGATCACCAGCGCTCGGGAGGCCCTGGCCATTTGCAGCATGGAGCCGACGAACTCGCGTTTGACGGCATCCTGATGAATGCCGTCGATGAAGTGCCGGTCGATCTTCACGTAATCCGGGCGCAGCTCGGACCACAACCGCAGGCTGGAATAGCCCGCGCCCAAGTCGTCCAGGGCGATGGAAAAGCCCATGTTGCGGTAGTGATGCAGGGCGTTGTAGAGCAGGCCGAAATCGTCGGTGGGCGTCTGTTCGGTCAGTTCGATCACCACCCGGTTCGGCGCGATGCCATAGCGTTGCAGCAGCTGCAAAGTGCGCCCTGGCGGGTGCGAGGCCTCCAGCAGCGATTCGGGGGAGATGTTGAGAAACAGCTTGCCGTCGAGCTGCTGTTCGCTGAACCGGCGACAGGCCGACTCGCGACAGGCCATTTCCAGCTCGCTCAGGCGACCGGCCTGGCGCGCCACGGCGAACAGGTTGAAGGGGGAATGCAGGGTGCTGTTGGACGGCCCGCGGGTCAGGGCTTCGTAGCCGAGGATGCGGCGATCGGACAACGACACAATCGGTTGGAACAGGCTGTGCAAGTCGCGGTGAGTCAGGATCGCACTCAAAGCGCTCAGCTGTTCGGTCACGGTCATGGCAATCTCGAGGCAAGAAAAAAGGGCTCGACACCTTGGCATCGAGCCCCGTATTTCACGACAGATTCATGACTGTTTGATGACGCTTTGCCATCACCTCGTCAGGTTTCATGACGAGGTGCTCATTTGCTCACTTCTTGGCCACTGACCCACTCAGATTCAGATAGTCGAGGAGAATCCGGCCAGTCTCGGCCAGATACGCGTCGTCTTCCGGTTTGGTCTTGTCGTCGTCCACTGGCAAGGCGTCCTCGTCTTCCTTCTTCAGCTCTTTGAGCGGTTCTTCGCCCTTGGCCTTGCGACGGGTGTTTTCCATCACCAGTTGCTTGCTTTCGACGTCGGCGTGCTCGCTGCGCCGTTCGGCTTCGTTGAGGCTGACGGTCTTCTCGCTCATCAGCTTCTTGGCCAGCGCCAGTTTCTGCTCGACGAATACGAACTCGGCGTCCTTGGCCGAACGCACGTCGTGACGCGCCTGCAGCTGGGCCAGGAACGGCTTGAACGGGTCTACCGCCGGCTTGATCGCAGGCTTGATGGTGTCGTAGGTCATCGCTTCGGGTAGCGCGCTTTCGCCGATTTCCTTGGTGTCGATGATCGACGGGTAGGCGATGTCCGGCAGTACGCCCTGATGCTGGGTGCTCTGACCGGACACCCGGTAGAACTTGGCCAGGGTCAGTTTCAGCTCGCCATGGTTGAGCGGCTGGATGGTCTGCACGGTGCCTTTACCGAAGGTCTGGCCACCGATGATCAGCGCGCGGTGGTAGTCCTGCATGGCGCCGGCAAAAATCTCCGAAGCCGAGGCGGACAGGCGGTTGACCAACAGCGCCATCGGGCCTTTGTAGAACGCGCCACTGTTTTCGTCTTCCAGCACGTCGACCTTGCCGTCGGCGTTACGTACCAGCACGGTAGGGCCTTTGTCGATGAACAGGCTGGTCAGCTCGGTGGCTTCCTGCAGCGAGCCGCCGCCGTTGTTGCGCAGGTCGATGACCACGCCGTCAACTTTCTCGGACTGCAGCTCAGTCAGCAGTTTCTTGACGTCGCGAGTGGTGCTCTTGTACTCGGGATCGCCGGCACGGTAGGCCTTGAAGTCCAGGTAGAAGGCCGGGATCTCGATCACGCCCAGCTTGTAGTCCTTGCCGTCCTGATTCAGGTGCAGGATCGACTTCTTGGCGGCTTGCTCTTCGAGCTTCACGGCTTCGCGGGTGATCGACACGATCTTGGTGGTCTGGTCGCTCGGCGCATTGCTGGCCGGGATGATTTCAAGACGCACCACCGAGCCTTTAGGACCGCGGATCAGCTTGACCACTTCATCCAAACGCCAGCCGATCACGTCGACCATTTCTTTGTCGCCCTGGGCAACGCCGATGATCTTGTCGGCGGTGGCCACCTGTTTGGTTTTGGCGGCAGGGCCGGCCGGAACCAGACGCACGATCTTGACGTTGTCGTTGTCGCTTTGCAGGACCGCGCCGATGCCTTCCAGCGACAGGCTCATGTTGATGTCGAAGTTTTCCGCACTGTCAGGCGACAGGTAGTTGGTGTGCGGATCGTAGGACATCGCGAAGGTGTTCAGGTAAGCCTGGAAGATGTCTTCGCTGCGGGTCTGACCCAGACGGGCCAACTGGTTCTTGTAGCGCTTGGTCAGCGTTTCCTGGATCTTGGCCGGGTCTTTACCCGCGATCTTCAGGCGCAGGACTTCATCCTTGACGCGCTTGCGCCACAGGTCGTCCAGCTCGGCTTCGTTCTTGGGCCACGGAGCGTCCTTGCGATCGACCAGCAAGGTTTCGTGGGTGGTCAGGTCGATCTTGTCGACGCCGTTGTTCAACTGGGCGATGGCGAAGTCCAGACGCGACTTGATGCGGTCCAGATAGCGCTTGTAGATGGTGAAGCCTGGCTGCAGGTCGCCGCTTTTGAGGAAGTCGTCGAACTGGAAGCGCCACTTGTCGAACTCGGCGATGTCACTGGCCAGGAAATAACTGCGCGCAGGATCGAGGAGTTTGAGGTAGCTCTGATAGATGATTTCCGAACGCTTGTCGTCCAGCGGCGGCTTGCTGTAATGGTGGCGCTTGAGCAGCTCCACGACATTCAGACTGGCGATGACTTCATCGCGATCAGGTTGAAGATTGTCCCAGCTATTGGCTGCGAACGAACTGGCTGACATTGGCAATGCCGCCAGGCCAATGAGTAATGCAAGGGTGGTGCTGGGCAAAAAATGCTTCATGCTGATTCGACGCGGGGACAATTGATAACGCATATTAGGCCGTCTTTGAGGTCGCCGGTTCCTCTCAGGCTTGGTGAAACTTCGCGGCGCCAGGCAACGTTTTCTTGCCGTGGTGCGTGATGTTTTCACACAGACTGATGCGAAACCCGGTCGCATAATGCAAAAAGCCCGAACGCCATGAGGCACTTCGAGCTCAGTCAAGACTCACTATGGAGGCACCGTGAAAGCATTGCAAGGCGTTGAAGGTCACGTGGAATGGGTTGAACAGCCATCTCCGACGCTTGATGTGGGGCAAGTTCGCATCAAGGTTGCGGCAGCCGGGCTCAATCGTGCCGATTTGTTGCAGCGCGCGGGCCTGTACCCGCCACCCCCGGGCGTCACGGAAATCCTTGGCATGGAGTGTTCCGGCGTCATCGCCGAGGTCGGTGCCGGCACCTCCTGGCAGGTCGGAGATCGCGTCTGTGCACTGGTTGCAGGCGGGGCGATGGCCGAAGAAGTGGTGGTCGACGCACGGCATGTTTTACCGGTACCAGAGGGCATGTCGCTGCACGAAGCGGCAGGCATTCCAGAGGTGTATGCAACCGCCTGGCTCAATCTGTTTCAACTGGCGGGCCTCAAACCCGGCGAAAAAGTTTTGTTGCACGCTGGCGCAAGCGGGGTTGGTTCAGCCGCCATTCAGCTGTGCAAGGCCTTCGGCAACCCGTGCTGGGTCAGCGTCGGTTCGGCTGATCGCTTGAAGTACTGCGAGGACCTCGGCGCCCAGGGCGGGGTCATCCGCAGCGAGAGCCTCGATGGCCTGAGCGACTTCGGCCCGTTCAACGTGATCCTCGACCCGGTTGGTGCCAGCTACGCCGCGCTCAACCTGAAAGTCCTAAGCACCGATGGCCGTCTGGTGCTCATCGGCTTGATGGGTGGGCGCAAGGCTGAGCTGGATCTGGCGCTGGTTTTAGGCAAGCGCATCCAGATTCTCGGCTCGACCCTGCGCAGCCGCGACGATCAGTTCAAAGCCGATCTGCTGGCCGATCTGGGGCAGCACGTCTGGCCGCTGTTCACTGAAGGCCGTCTCAAGCCGCAACTGGCGCGCAGCTTTCCGATCCTGGATGCCGAAGAAGCTTACGCCGAGCTTGCGACCAACCAGGTCTCGGGCAAGGTCGTGCTGGTGATCGATCCCGCGCTGAGCTGACGCCATTGGCTCATGGCATCGAGGATCGCCCGATCCCGATGCCGCTGCCTCACCAACGTTGATCCTCCCTTCTGAGCGACGAACGGTCGCCAGAACTGTCAAAAGTGACAGTACCCAAGTGGCGCCAATCGGTGCCTAATCAATTGCACTCAGCCCTCTGGCACGCCCCGCACAGCACTCTTGTCGCCTGACTTCAAGCGGGTTCGGCCGGCCGCATTTCAGACTCAAGGACGACGTCTCATGAACAACCTGTTTGTGGCAGACAGTGGTGATTCGGATGAAGGTCACTGGCAGATCGACGCCGAATTCGAGCTGCCTGTCGTCCCGGCAATTCTCAAGGATGATCAAGGCAACGAAGAGGCCGGTGGGCTGCTGCCAAGAACGGCGCTGCAGGACGATCTGGAGGTCATTATTCCGGCATGGGCGTTCGATCAAGGCCGGCCCAATACGTTGATCCTGTCCTGGCGCCGCGCGGGTGCGCCGTTTGTTCGGGTGGACCGGTTTACCTTTGAGCCGCCCATTCCTCCCGGGGACAAAACCGTGGCTGTTTCGCAGGGGCTACTGGAGGAGGGCGTCTTTGAGCTTTCTTACAAGATATCTCTGATGGGTAACGAGGGGCCGGAGTCGCTGAAAAAGACCGTCACGGTAGACCTGACCGCGCCCGGTGCAGGACTCAAGCCCCAGGCAGGGGTGTTCCCTGTCGAGCTGGGCGGGGTGATCACCGAGGAGTACCTGAGCCGCGAAGGCGAGGTGAGGGTTGCTCTGCCCATGTACTTCGGCGCCCGGCCCGGGGACGTCGCCACCTGGTTCTGGACCGACGCCAACCCGCCACCGGACGGCGAACCGGTACAGGGGCAGGTGCGATTCTCTCAGGACGACATCGCTAACGATCGGTTGATCATTGCGGTCCCCGAGCGCGTTATCACGGCGGCCGGGCAAGGCCCCGGGTATCTGTATTACACCCTGGGGGATCTGGCGGGGAACATCAGCACGCGCTCGGAGGTTTCACCCATTTCGGTGGACCTGACGCCGCCGCCACAAAACCTCAAGCCTGCGCGGGTGCCGTTGTCTGCCCGAGGTCTGATCGATCGTCAGCATGCCCGTGAAGGCGCCAGCAACGAGGGAGGGGTCACGGTCGAGATCGACGCCTACGACAACGCTGAGGCCGGGCATTTCATTCTCATCGACTGGGATGGCACCGAGCTTGCCGAAGTGCCAGTGGTGCCTTCCGGATTCCCGCTGCGCGCTTATGTGCCCTGGAGCACCTTGACCGCCAAGGGGCTGGGCCCGATGAGCGTGCAGGTGAACTACCAGGTGCGTCGTGGCACGCTGCTCACCCCGGCGCCAGGGCCTGTGTCGGTCGCGGTGGACTTCACCATCGCCGGACAGGATCACGCCAATGCCCCGGCCTTGCTCAATGCCACGCTGGATAAGCTGGTGGTGTTCGGTCAGAACTCCAACACGGCCAACACGCTCACAGGCGTGGATTTCGGTCTGGACGCCACGGCCACGGTCGCGCTGTTCCAGGACCCCCATCCTGGCGAGCGGATTGAGGTGTTCTGGGGACGTTCTACCTCGCCAGTCGCCGACTACACGGTCAAGAATGGAGATGTCGCTGGCCAGCCGCTGTCCTTCATCATTCCCTGGGTGGTCATCGAGCCTGAGCTGGTCAACCCGGCCTTGCCGGTGTTTTACCTGACGGACAACGGCGTCAATCAGCAGACTTCTCGGGTGACCGACGTCAACGTCAACATCGAGGTCGTCGAGGGCCTTCCAGAACCCTCGTTTCCTCACGCCGACCTTTATGGGTACCTCAATTGCTGCGCCGTGCCGAGGCTGTGGGAGGGCGTGACGGTGAGGGTCGAGGGCCATGCGCGGTTCGCCGCCGGAGATCGCATCGTGCTCAGTTGGCAGGGCTGCGAAAACCTCAATGGCACCCGGCCGATCCCCGGAGCGGCTGCCACGTTCTCACGAACCTTGACCGCAGCAGAGGCGAGCAATGGCTTGGAACAGGTGGTGCTGCCTTTCGACACGCTGATCGCGCCGATGGTGGACAACGGCTCGGCCCTCGCCGGGTACACGCTGTACAAAACCAGCGGCACGGTGGGGCGCTCCTATGAGGATTTCGTCAAGATCACACGCAAGATGCCCAGCGGCCAGATCTGCGGTCCCGGCAATGATCTGTGTGTGCAGAGCCAGACAACCGAGTCTGAAGAGGCCGTTTCCGAAACGGTCATGGGCAAGCTGTTGAAAGGGCTTTTTGAACGTTTTCGCAAGTAAACCCGTTGTAATCATACCGTGGCAGATGAACGTTGGCCGGGATCAGCAGTACGTCGCCAATGGACTGAAGGCCACTCAAGGAGGAACCGCGATGAGCGCGTCTAACACGATTGACACAAAAAACGCCGACGAGGCACGGCAGAATTTTCTGGCATTTCGCAAGGGACTGCCCCTGGCCAGACCTGCCCCGGCCCTGGCCGCAAACAACCCCCTGCTGCCGCCTACGGCAGACGATACGGACTACCAGCTGCCCGCCAGATTTCAGGGGCAATCCTTGCAGGTGGAGGTCCCTGAGTTTGACGTTGAAGGTAACGCTGGACTGACAGTTATCGTGCGGTTGATGTGGGATGGCGCCTTGTTGCGCGGCAGTGAATACCGAAATACGTTGCCGATTCCGCCCGGGGATTTCCCGCTGAAACTGGCGCTACCCCCTACCCAGTCCACCCAGGCGGGCCCTCACGCCTTGACCTACAACGTCAACGTGCAAGGCAACGCTACCTCCTCTGATCCTTTGAACTTCTCCATTGACCGGATGGCGCCCAACGGCGGCAATGCGGGTGGCCTTGTGATTCTGCCGCCTGAAATCGAAGCCAATGGCATCACCAAAGAGTATCTGGATGCCAATGGCAGCGTCCTGATTACGGTGCCCGGTGATTATGCCGACCGGAAAATCGGGGACATCGTCACGGTTTACTTCGGCTCCAGCATCCCCACCGCCGTACTGGTCGGTACGATTCCCCGGGGCGATACCACCAGCCCCCTGACCATTCCCCTGACTGCAGCGCAAGTGGGAAACGAGGAGGGCACGAAAACCCTCTTCTACACCTTGCAGGACAGAGTGGGTAACATTGGTTTGCCTTCGGAATACAAGCCTGTCGAGGTGATCCTGACCCCCGCACCTGCGGATCTGAAACCGCTGACGATCCCCCTCGCTGCGCCCGGTGACGATCTGATCGATCCTCAGGATGCTTCGTTGGGTGTCGATGTACAGATCGAGGCTTACACCCACTATGTGGCGGGCGACGTCGTTGAAGTCACTTGGGGCGGAATCATTGCCACCGCGCCTGCGGTTCAAGGCAGTGCGACGCTGGTGCGCATCCCTTACTCGGCGTTGCTCAACGGCGGCGGGACGGGGAAAGGGCCCAAGGATGTGGATGTGACCTACGCGATAAATCGTGGCAGATCCTACCCTGAAGGCACGGTTGTCAGCATCAAAGTCGACTTGCGCACGCCCGGTCCAGAAAACCCGGATATCCCGGACCCGGTCAACCCGGATCTGGACCTCGTGACGGTTCGCGGTGCCGTCAGTGCCGAGGACAACAAACTGACAGAAGACGATGCCGGCCAGCCTGCCAGCGCGACGCTGGTGATCTACGAACCGCACCTGGATGGTGAGTTTGTGCAGTTGTACTGGAACCGGGTGGCGGTTCCGGCGCCCGGTGGCGTGTACAAGGTCGATGGCACAGAACCGGCCGGCTTCATCATTCCGTTTATCATTCCGTGGAACATTATTGACGCAGCGGGCAACAACTCAGCGCTGCCGGTGCATTACTCGATCACTCATCCCCTGGTGAACGCAGCCGAAGTGCTTTCGCCGGACCAGCCGGTGGAAGTTTCGGTCAGGAAGGTCACTCTACCTGACGCTACATTCCTCAATCTCGACGAAGACTTCGGCAATCTCAACTGCCAGTCGCTGAGAAACGTCAGCGGGCGTGGATGGGTTGTGGAAATCCATGTTGATGGCGGGGAACCTGCCCTGGCGGGTCAGCTCCTGAACTTCACCTACCAGGGGCACAATAAGGCTGAGAACCGGGACATCACGTTCCCGTTCACCTATAAGCCTACCGATCAGGAGGCGAGTGCCGGTTTCAATGTGTACCTGGATTATGAACCGCTGCGCGACACGCGGGACGGTCCGGGAAGTATCGAATACACCGCGAAGATCAACGGATTTGAGCGCACCTCTCCCAAACACACGGTGGATGTATGGATGGGGATCGCGGGTGGTCCGGGCCTGACCTGTGAGTTGACACGCTCGGCCAATAGTTGAGATCTCTTTTGTAAACAAAAAGGGAAGTGCCTGAGCACTTCCCTTTTTTATCGTCAGTGCAACTAATAGCGAAACGCTGTAACGGCTAAATCGCTTATCGCGATTTCGAGTAATCCGCAGTCCTGAAACAACTATAACTTTAAGGAGGTTATACCGAAGGCTGGGCGAGTGAGGCTGCAACCAGGTCTGTTGTCATCTTTTGCAGGATGTTTCCTACAAGGTGGTCGGATGCATCCTGCATCAATTTTTCGGTTTACCCACTACATTTCCTCGCCGTTATTTTCCATTGGTCAATTAAGACCGCCCACCTCAAACGGACTTGAAAAGATGATCCCGTTCCTGACTCACTCTGCGAAAGTTGTTAAGCGCTATTCCTGCCCTTTGTCACCCGGCCGTTTGGCGGTGGCTACCATTACCTTCTTTTCAGTGATACCCATGGCCAGTGCACTCACTGTCGTCACCAACGGTGATGTACTGGATATCACCGCTGCTACCCCGCTGGACGGTTATTCGGTGAGCGGAGCGGGCAGCACACTGAATGCCGCAGCGGCGAATCTCTCATTCGTCGATCTGGCCAGTGGAGGGACTTTCAACATGAACGGCGGCAGCGTGCTGGCCGGTAGTGACGGGGTGGCCATCGAAATGGCCAGTTCCACTGCAACCATCACCAACGCGACCATTTCCAGTGACGAGATCGGCCTTTCTGCGGGGCGGGCAGTGGGTGGCAATGGCTCACAGGCTTCTGTCACGGGCAGCACAATCGTGGGGCTGCAAGCCGGGGCGCGGGTCACCGGGCTCAGCACGCTGCAGCTCAACGACACTCAGGTAACGGGCAGTGGCTTGGGCGGTGTCGGACTGCAGATTCTGGGAGGCGATGTCACCGCCAGCAACGGGTCGACAATCACCGGCGCGCAACAGGGCGTCGTCTTCGCTCAGGACGTACCGGATAATGGCGGGGCGTATCGCCTGGTGCTTGACGGCTCCAGCGTGATCGGCACCGCGGGGCCTGCCATACAAGTGACCCAGGGCGTCACCGCCACCGTGGATGTGCTCAACGGGTCTACGTTGAGCGGGGGTAACGGCAATCTGCTGGAGGTTGAAGACAACTCGACGGCCAATGTGCAGGTCAGCGGCAGCGCCTTGACCGGTAATATTGTCTTGGCCGACGGGAGCACGGGCACGGTGTCGCTGAGCAACGGAGCGGCGCTGACCGGGTCGTTGACCGGCGTCAATTCCGTCACGCTGGACGCCAGCTCGCTGACGGGGGACTACACCATCTCGGACGGTCGTAGCGCCAGTCTCACGCTGCAGAACGGCGCGAGCCTTGAGGGCAACGTGATCAACGTCGACAGCGTCACGCTTGATGCCAGTTCTTTGAACGGGGACTACACGATCTCGGACAGTCGCACCGCCAGTCTCACGTTGCAGAGCGGCGCGAGCCTTGCGGGCAACCTGGTCAATGTCGACAGCGTCACGCTCGATGCCAGCTCAATGACGGGGGATTACACGATTACGGACAGTCGTAGCGCGAGTCTGATACTGCAGAACGCCGCGAGCCTGAAGGGTAATCTGATCAACGTCGACAACGTCACGCTTGATGCCAGCTCTATGAACGGGGACTACACGATCTCGGACAGTCGCACCGCCAGTCTCACGTTGCAGGACGGCGCGAGCCTGACGGGCAGCCTGGCCAACGTCGACAGCGCCACGCTCGATGCCAGCTCACTGACGGGGGACTACACCATCTCTGACGGTCGCAACGCCAGACTGGCGCTGCAGAATGCTGCTCGGTTCACCGGTAACCTGAATAATGTTGGCGGCATTACGCTGGCCGGTGATTCGATCTGGAACATGGTTGCCTCCAACAGCGTCGGTGCGATGTCGATCAATGACAGTTCGGTGAAGTTTGGTTCGGCCAATGAGTTTTTCCAGCTGGATGTCGGCACCCTGGCCGGTAACGGCACCTTCCTGATGGATGTGGATTTTGCCACCAATCAGCATGACCTCCTGAATGTGACTGGGGTTGCAACAGGGACCCATTCCCTGGTTATCCCTGGTTCCGGTGTCGACCCTGCATCGCCCGAGCAATTGACCGTGGTGCGCACGGGCGGAGGAGACGCGACCTTTGCCCTGGCCGGAGCCAGCGTAGTGGACGTCGGTACCTATTCCTATGCCCTGAACTCGGTGGCTAACGGAACCGGAACTGACTGGTTCCTCGACCCGTCGACCAAAACCATCAGCCCCGGCACCCGCTCGGTGCTCGCCCTGTTCAACACCGCGCCGACTGTCTGGTATGGCGAGCTGACCTCCCTGCGCACCCGCATGGGTGAGCTGCGTTTGAACGGCGGTCAGGCCGGCGGCTGGGCGCGCACGTACGGCAACAAATACGATGTGAACGAGTCTTCGGGGCTGGGTTATCAACAAACGCAAAAAGGCTTCTCGCTGGGGGCCGATGCACCCTTGCCGATCGGTGACGGTCAGTGGCTGATCGGTGTGCTCGCAGGGCACAGCACCTCTGATCTGGACGTGAGCCGTGGCACCTCCGGCACCGTGAAGAGTTATTACGTGGGCGCCTACACCACCTGGCTGGACAAGGACACCGGCTACTACTTCGACGGCGTGCTCAAATTCAACCGCTTTCGCAACGACGCCAAAGTCAGCATGAGCGATGGTGCCCGTGCCAAGGGCGATTACGACAATGTCGGCCTGGGCGGTTCGGTGGAGTTCGGTCGCCACATCAAACTGGACGACGGCTACTTCGTCGAGCCGTTCACGCAGTGGTCCACCGTGGTCATCCAGGGCAAGGATTACGGGCTGGACAACGGCATGCAGGCGCAAGGGGATCGTACCCGCTCGCTGCTGGGCAAAGTCGGTGTGACCGCCGGGCGTAACTTCGCGATGCAGGGCGGCAGTGTCGTGCAGCCCTACGTACGTGTGGCAGGCGTGCATGAGTTTGCGAAAAACAACGAAGTGCAGGTCAACAACAACACCTTCAACAACGACCTCTCGGGTTCCCGTGGCGAGTTAGGCGCGGGTGTCGCGGTGGCGTTCAATGACCGTCTGCAATTGCATGCGGACTTTGATTACTCGAACGGCGACAAGATCGAGCAGCCGTTCGGGGCGAACGTGGGGTTGCGGTATAGCTGGTGATGAAAAAAGCCCACTGCGTGCAGTGGGCTTTATCCCCTAGATGGCGACAACGTTGGCGTGGTTCCCGGCGCTGCCTATCACGAGATACTTAACATCTGCCCATCCACCCGACGCCAGGTTTTTGCAGCGTTTGGTGTAGAGACCGGCCCCAGGTGTAGTGGACCAGTACAACGCATCTCCCATCGGCCATCGTCCCAGATACATCGCGGCGATCTGATTGAGTTCATCATGGCTGGGGATACGCTTGCCCCGGCTGGCAGCGGCGCTGTTTGCGTTGTTCCAATTAGAGCGGCCCAGCCCGACAACCTCGATTACATTACTCACGTTGACGCCATACGAGCCCGAGCGACCTTGTGCATCACGAACGGTGATCGTGGCGCTGCCATTTCTGTTGGAAAAGATCGTCCCATTCGCATTGACGTAAACCACGCTTGGGTTGCTCGAAGTGTAGGTGTACGGCCGGGCACCGCTGCTAGGAACGCGGGTATAGGTCGTCCCGCCAGGCCAACTCACCGGTTCGGTACCATACCCGGCCAGGCGATAGACCCGCCCGTTCAAGCTCACGATGGAAGGGTCGAGTACAAATGGTGGTATCGGCGAAACTACGGTAAATGTCCGCACATTCGACGCCGGACTGCTGCCATATTGCGCCACCGCTTTCAGGCTGTGCGCGCCCAACGCCAACCCTGACACCGGATGACTCCAGTCACCGTTCCCGTTCACCGACGCCTTGCCTTTTGGCGTATTACCATCGAACACTTCCACCTGCTCACTGGGGGCCGCCTTGCCCGATGCGGTGACCGTTGTGTCCGTGGTCGACCCACCGACTTCACCCTTGGAATCGCGAACGCTGGTCAGCGTCGGAACGACGGCATCCTTCACCGTGAAGGTCCAGGCAGCAGACACGGGGTTGCTTCCATACAGCGCCTTGGCGGTCAGCGATCTGCCGCCAACCGCCAGGCCACTGACCGTGCGCGACCAAGCCCCCGTGGCATTTGCCGTGGCAGTGCCTTTTGAGGTGGTGCCATCGAACACCTCGACCAACTGATGGATCGACGCCTGACCGGATGCCGTCACGCTGTTGGCATAGGTCAAGCCACCGTTGGTCACCGGTCTGTTCTGCGGATCGACCACGGCGGTAATGGTGGGGTTGACCACGGCGACCACAGTGAAGCGGCGCACTGCGGATTCGGCACCACTGCCGTACAGCGCCTTCGCCTTGATGTCGTGCCCAGACACTGTCAAACCCGTCAGCGGGAGCGTCCACACGCCGTTGGCGTTGGCCTTCGCTTTACCCTGGGGCGCCGCGCCATCGAAAACCTCCACCTCAAGATTGGCCGTGGCGTTGCCGGTCAGCGTGACTTGGGTGTCGACCGTAAAGCCGTTGGGCGAAACTTCCCCATTGGCATCCCGGATGCTGCTGATGGTGGGCGCGACGGCTGCGGAAACGACGAGCGTCCAGATCTCCGATACCGGGCCTGTTCCGTACAGCGCTTTGGCCTGGAGCGGGTGCGACGCCACGCTGAGGTCTGACACGGCCAGCGACCAGGCGCCCCTGTTGTCGGTCGCAGCCTTGTCTTTGCTGACGTTGCCGTCGAACAGCTCAATCTGTTGGTCCGGACTCGCCTTGCCGGAAACGGTGACGGTGGTGTCCACCGTGGTGCCGCCACTGGCCACCGGCCCTCGCGAATCAAGCACCTGCTCGATGATGGGTGTGAGATTGGCCAGCACTTCATAGGTGCGCGGCTGTGAAACCAGATCGCTGCCATCCCGCGCGTTTGCCGTGATGCTGTAGCCTTTGGGAACTAGCCCGGTGAGCTCGGTTCTCCACTTGCCTTCGGCGTCTGTGCGGACCGGGGTCAACACCGTGGTGCCGTCGAGAATCTCAAGTTCGGTGTCGAGGGTGCCGGTGCCACTCAGGTCGAGCGTCGTGTCGAAGGTCGTCCCGCCGTTGGCGACTTCGCCTTTCGAATCCCTGACGCTGACGATGACGGGCGTGACCCAGTCATGGTGCAGCTTGAACACGTACTGCATGACGGGCAGGGGGAGGGCGGCGACTTCATCGTCGATGCCGCTGAAGGCCACGTTGCAGATCACCTTGAGCGCGGTGTCCTGCCCGAATTTTTCCAGCGCGGCGCGCAGCACCGATTGAGAAAGCGCGGCGCCGACCTGTGCGCTGGTGAGGGCTTCGCCATCAAGCAGCACGATCGAATGCAGCCCCCCGCTGTCGGTTTCACCTTCGAGCCGCAACCAGGCGCGCTGTCCCGTCGCGATGAACGGCCAGACAGCCACGGTGGTCGTTGCATTGCCCGCAAAGGTCGCCAGGTTCAGGACTTTTGTCTGCGCATTGGCCTGGGTGATGATCGGCGTGGGCAATACGCTGTCCGGGAGGGTGGAAATGTTCAGCAGCAGGATCTCGGACTGCTTCTCGGTGACGTAGCGTTTGACCAGATAGGAGACGCTGACCCGCTGACCAATATTCGCGCCGATAACAGTGGAGGGCACCGAAAAGTCGACTTGGCCGCTCGCACTGCCGGGCGCTTGCTGATCGGACGGCGAACCGGCACCCGGTGTACCGAGCCAGGACAGCGTAATGATGTCCTGCGGGTCCATGCTCGCGTAACGTACCCGCACCGTCGCGCCAGCCTGGGCCTGCATCGGGTCCAACGTGCTGCCAGCCGCCTCCAGCACTTGGGGGGCAGGCAGATCGCCGATCAGTTTGCCAATGGTCAGGTCAAGCACGGCCGAGTATTGGTAGCCACCGGTGCTGGCCAGTTGGAGGCTGTAATAGAGCTTCACGATGTTGTTGATGCTGGGCTCGATCAGCGTCCTGGGGATGTTGAAGGTGAACGGCTTGCCGGCAATTGCGCTGGTGATAGGCAGCCAGTCGCTGGCGCTGCCGTCCAGTGATTCGCCCTGCCAGTACCAGGTCAGGATGTCCCCGGTTGCAGTGCCGGTGTACGGCATGCGGTAAGTGGCGTAGTCGGTGATCGTTTCAGGGTCGAGCACCCCATCGGGCGCTTCGTCCACCGAGGGCGCAGGCAGTTCCGCGTGACGTGGATGCAGGCCCAGATACAGGTGATCCGAGACGCGCACGTTAAAGAGATGATCCGAAGCGCGCACGTCAAAGGTGTCCGGGTCATCGTTGGAGACCTGATAGCTCAGGTCCAGCGTCCCATTGGCGAGAAGGGCGATGTGCTCTTCGGTCACCGCGATGTAAATCGGTTCGCCGACTTCTCCCGACGAAACGAAATGCTGTGCCTCATAGAGATAGGGCGTGCCGTTTTGCCGTGTGCCCAGCCAGATGACGTCGATGAGGTCGCCGCTGGCCATTTTGTCGTAGACGGGAATCTGCACATGCACGCGTTCAAGCGTCGGGTCGAGCGTGTCGCCGACAGCCTCATAGACCCACGGGGCAGGGAGCGGGATCTTGCCCGTGACCCGCGCGGTGGCACGTTTGGAGGATTGAGGGGGATCGCCGTTGGCTTTGCTCAGTACATAGGTGGCGACCCCTCTGCCGTCGCGAATGGCGCGTATCTCGGCGTTGGGGACCTGGATTTCCGCGACGGAGGGGATATTGGTCAGGATCAAGGTGTCTGTGAATTCGAGCACGTCGCCGGCACTGGTCGTGCCTGCCCAGGTCAGGGTCAGGGTGTCGTTTCGTTCGAACGGCGCCCCGCGTACCTCGATTTGTACCGTGACATCGGCGCTGCCCAGTTGCCCCAGGTCGATGACGCCATTGACCGACTCCTTGATGATCGGCGCGTCCAGACGCTGAGCCCCAGCCTCTACATCCACGTACGTGCGCAGCGACCAGTCTGTTGAAAAGTTCCAGACCTCATCGAACACCTGGTACTGCAAGAGCAGGTTGGGCGAGTCGCCACCGGCCAGGATCGCGGCCTGATCCACGGTGATCACGATCGGAGCCGTTCCCGCCGCTTCCGCCTCCGTCACGCGGTGTGTCAGCGTGGAGTCACCCCATTGCAGCTCGATCGTGTCGTGGGCGGCGCGCCCTGGATACGCCGCGATTTCCGCCGGCACCCCGCGGGCCAACCAACTGGCATCGACGCCATTGTCGATCACATCTTGTGGCAGGCGCGGGGCGGCGAGTTCCGAGTGCCCTGGAAGGTGTGGGTCTTTGTCGACACCCGCTGGTAGGTCGAGTTTGACGCGAAGGCGCAAGGGCACACTGTCTTCCGCCGTCGATGACCCCGCGCGGGTCAGGCGATAGAACACCCGCTCGGCCCAGCCAGCCACGACGGGCTCCGGGGGCAGGAAAAAGATCAGACGCTGATCGACATCTGCCGTTTCGACGTCTCGGCTGGCGACCCTCTGATCGTCCCAAAAGATCTCGACATGATCCCCCGCAGCCATGCGCTGCCAGGGGTCTATCGCTGCGAGAACACCCGCCGGGTTGTCACTCACCATCGAGAGGTTGACGCCACCGTCGCCGTTTTCGACCGGGGTGACCATTCCAGCGATCAACAACGGGCGCAACGCCAGAGTCGAATAGTCCCGGTCCACTGAGGGGAAGAGGGTGGGGGTATATCGCTTCATGATTTGAGTCCTTTCGACGTTTCTGTGCTCTAAGTGGAGGACGACGATTGCGCCTGTTTCTCGGCCTATGAGTGCGGGGTTTACAAGTTTCGCGCCCGTCTGAAATCACCGAGCCTGCTGTCATGGGGAAGCGCTTTGCGTGGCCGGGGCATGGAAGTCTTCCTCCGGCGGCCAGATGTCGGCGCCCTGCTCCTGACTCATCACGTTTCCCAAGGTGGCCGTGCCGGGCGCAAGCTGATCCTCGGGTGTGTAATCAAAAGGTTGCGCTTGAGTGAGCGTCAATCGGACCACAGGTAAAAACGCGCCGGTGACGTTGAAATAGTCACGTTGAATGAACTGGGCTTGGGGCAACGCGTTGTCAGTGGTGTAGAAGAACGCCTCCAAGGGAATCTGCGACGGTATGTCTTGCGGCCATGCGGCAACGATGAGTTCGTTCCAGTTGGCTCTGGCGGCCGGTGTCAGCACGCTGCGGACCAAAACGTTGAGTTGAAACTGGGCAGAGGTGGAGTTAAACGCGCAACTGCCACCCGGAGAGGCCCCATGCCTCACACGCCAGCTCTCCACGCTAATGATCCCTTGTTGCTCGCAACTGGCTCGACAACTGTCCGGGATACTGCTGGTCCCTGCGTTCACTGGATAACTGCAACGAAGCGTTATGGGGTGCTTCGCAGGGGCGAACGATTCTTTCATCGTGAAGCCTTGGGTACCGGCCAGCTTGGTCGTACCAACGTCCGCTCTGAGGTAGCTGAATGACACCCCGTTTCGCCCCTCGGAATTGGGGCTGGGATTCCAGGCATGAAAGGTCGTTGTGGCGGCAGCGCCACGAATCAGAACACCGTTACAAAAATACGCAGCCTGTTGATTCATGCATTCGGCTCGAGGGTCGCCGTAGCGCTTGTTCATGTTGGCTGCCACCTGATAGCCGACATACATTTGATCCTGAAGATTGAACCCGAACACCTTGCCCGCGCCGTCGTTCAGGTCCATGCGCAATAGGGGGAGCCACTGTCCGGTTGCGTTGAAGTAATCACGCTGGTCCAGTTGTCCTGCGACAAGCGCACCAGTTTGAGTGCGGTCGTAAAACAGCGCTTGTATCGGAAGGCTCGCAGGCCGCGTCTCGTCCCACGTCTTGACTTGCAGGCGATTTGCCTTGACAGCCTCGTCACTGTCCAGCCCTTTGTGGGCCTTGAGGCTAGCGTCGAACTGCGCGGGTTCGAGGCTGCTGAATGAGCATTGCCGGGCGGGCTGGCTGCCCGATTGCTGGAAGTGGGCCAGCCAGCTCGAACTGTCAGTGACGCCCGCGGCAGAGCATGAGCTGACATCGGCGGCGGGGGATTGAGATATGGCAGGCAGGCCGCAGCCATGATCGGCTCGGCTGGCGTCCAGCGGCTGAGTCAGCGGGTAGGCGCACAGGACTTCCAGCGCCTTGCCGTCGCCTACCGCTGTGAACCGATCGCTAAAAATTACCCCGTGAGGGGCGCCTAGCGTGCGGATGCCCAGATCGCGGCGCAGGTAAGCGAAACCTTGGGCGCCCAGGGCTTGGGCGTCACTGTCGAGTTTCCAGAACGGTTGTCCGCTCACTGGTGCTTCGGCCCTCAGCAGCACGCCATTGCAGTACCAGGCCGGTTTGCTGGCGGCGCAGGTCGTGGTGGTGTCCTGGTAGCGGGTATTGAGCAATTGCGCGGTTTGCGGACCGGTGATTGCTGCCTGTGCGATGAGGCAGTGGAGCACTAGCAGTGAGGCAACCACCCGGCTTGAAAATGCAGGAAGTGTGTTCATGGTCGTCCTGACCTCTTGGCGTGGAAGGGCAACGCTCGCCCGGTCTTTGCGACCGGGCGGCCGTGGCGTGCTGGAGGAGGGCCGTTCTACTGCCTTGCGCTCGTCCTTGAAATGCCTACAGCTTGCAGGCGCTCACTGGCGTCTGAGGACTGAGCTCGATCGCCGTCGAACTCTTCGCTCAGGTCATACGTTGAGTAGGTGCCCGCGCCGACGGCGGTTGACGTCCAGAACGGGTAACGCAACCAGCCCAGGTACTCGTTGACTGGAACACTTTGCGAATAAGTGCCCCACAACGCCTTCAAATCGGCCAGTGATGCAGGCTCGAGTCCCCCGTCCACGCAAGCATCTTTCATGCCCTGCCAATCGGTGTTGGCAGTCAGGAATTGAACGACCGTGATGCCTTTGACCGTCAGCAAATAGCTACGTATTGCCCGTAGGCTGTCCTGTGCGGTGATGGTGCAGACGCCATTGACCCGGGCTGTGACAGTGCCGCTGTCATCCACAATGGCGATGCTGTCGTCGCTGCTGCTGTAGCTATAAGGGCCCGTGCCCCAATCCGCGGCCCGGTGCATGCGCGAGAATTCCGGAGCCGGTTCCGGGGCCTTGTGTGCCGCAACGACGTAGCGATGGGCCGTGAGATCCAGCAGTGCGTCGTCCTCGAAACCGCCGCTGACCGTCAGCAGCAGCGCGTTGGACGGCTGCTCATCGGTTTCGCCTGCAGCGATGACGCCGTACCAGACCCTCACTTGCCCCCCGGTGTAGGCCATGAACTCACTGGCAGGCACCTCGAAGTCGAGTCCGGCGCCGGGACCGTTCCTGCCGACGACAGTCCAATCGGATAATGTGTCGTCAAGGTAGAGGTTGACCCTGTCTTGGTACTTCAGCGTGCCTGGGACGATGTGGGCCATTATCAAGCGATCTGGATCATCGCCGGGGTCCAGCACATCCCCAATGGCGTCGGGAAGCTGAGGTTTTGCCCAATCGGAGGCACTGAACGAAAACATGCCGAACGGGCTGACCGCTTGAGAGCGGCCTTCGCTGTTGATGACCCCCTGTGCCTTGAGCGCCTGACTGCTGATAGCAACGCTGCTTTCGTAAGACACTCGATTGCGCAAGTAGGGCTGTACTGTGCTGCTATCGCCTCCGCCGCCCGCATTGCCCCAAGTCACGATTTCGCCATCGGAGCGCAGGGCCACGAAGCTTTGGCTGTTGCCGTACACGGCCTTGACGTTGATCAGTTGGGCCGCCACTGCAGTGATGTCGCCACCCACGGTTTTATCGCCCCAGGCCACCACTTCACCATTGCGACGCAGGGCCGCAAACGATTTGGAATTGCCCACGACCTGAACGATATCGTTCAGCAAAGCGATGTCGGTGGGCACCGTACCACCTCCGGCTGCTGCCCCCCAGGCCACGACGTGTCCATTGGCACGCAGGGCGGCGAAGGCTTGCCAGGTGGCGCTCACTTCGACAATGTCGGTGAAGGATTTGATGTCATTTGGCACCGTTCCTCCGTAGCTGGCATCGCCCCACGCCAATACCTGACCGCCGGTGGTGATGAGGGAAAACGATCGCGCAGTGCTGGCGCCTAATTCCCTTACGGTGGCCTGGGCGACTTCAGTGGTGACGGTACCCCCATTGGCCGCCGTCCCCCAGGCGACCACCCGATTATTCGCACGTAATGCGGCGAAGGCAGTGAAGTTGCCTGACACCTGAACGATGTCGGTGAAGGTTCCGATCTCGGCGGGTACCGTTCCTCCGGCCGCTGCTGTTCCCCAGGCCACTACTTGCCCGGTGCCGCGAATGGCCGCAAACGCAGTGCCTGCGCCTACGATCTGCTTGATATCGGAATAGGCCTTGATGGCCTCGGGAACCGTCCCACCCGAAGCGGCCACACCCCAGGCGTAGACCTTCCCGTCGCTCTTGATGCCCGCAATCGCAACGCTGTTACTGGTCAGCGCAACGAAATCGTCCAGCGGCGTGGTGCCCAGGGAGCCACCTTCCGCAGCGTTGCCCCAGGCCACGACAAAACCGTTCTGACGGCGGGCAGCATAGGCACTGCGCGTGCAGCACACGGCTACGATATCGTCCATGGTGATGATGGTTGGAGGAATGGTGCCCCCATAAGCCGCATGCCCCCAGCCCACCACATCACCGCTGTCGCGATGAGCGACGATAGCTGCATCGCCGACTGTGGTGGTGTCGTTGCCGTTGCCAATGATGTTGACCGGATTGAGCAGCACATGGTCATCACTGGTACGCACGTGCAACGCGACTTCGGGTTTAACGTCGCGCCAGCGATTGGCCTGGGTCCAGGCCGCGTCGCCTTCGTACTGCCATTCGGCCGTCAACGGGGCACCAGTGGTGTCATTGAACGCGCTGATCCAGCGTGGAGTGGCCGAGGCCCGATAGCTGCAATGGCTGAACCTGGCGCCCATGACGTTCAACAGGCCAGCGGCAATGGCGCTCTTCACGTCATAGGTTTTTTCGGGGGAAGGGCCGTCGGTGCTGCCATCCGCTCGCTGGACGGTATAACTCAGTGTGACGCTGAAGCCGTCGTTGGCCTTGACTGTGACATAGGCAATCGGGATCGACAGCTCACCATCCTGCGTGACAGGCACCGTCGGGGTGGCGCTGCCGCTGCCGGGCTGTCCCGCCCAGGTGAGCGTCACCGTATCGCCGGTTTTCAGTAGGGCTTCGGCCGGGATCCTCACAGTGGCTCCGCCCTGCACTTTGGCCGGGTCAAGCAGGCCACCGACGGCTTCGACGATGATGGGGTCCGGTAGCTGAATCGGCAGGTCCTCGACAACGTCGAATGACCAAGGCTGCGAAGGTCGATCATTGCCAGTCAGCGGCTCGACGACATAGCTGACATTGACCTGGCCGTCGACGCTTTTCTTCACTTCGTCCAGTGGCACGGTGAAGTTCATGTCCTTGCCAACCGCACTCCCGGTCACCGACCGGTTGAGCTTGAACGCGGAGCCATCGTTGTGTTGCCAGGTCAGGTACGCCCGGTCGCCCGCAGTCATCTCGGGGATCCACGCCGGAATCACGACCGTGGCGCCATTGGGCACCAGCGCCACATCCAGCGTGCCGTCCTCGCTGCCTGGTACTTTGGGAGCCGGCAATAGCTGCGCTTGCCCCTTTCCGACCTGGAAGCTCAGGATGTCGGAGTCACTGCGCCGGCCGCTTGCCCGGATGACCCAGTAGGCAACATCCACCGTGCCTTTATCGTTGTCTTCGATCAGCGCCTTATCAATGGCGAAGACCACGTCCTTGTCTTTGGTAAAGGAATTGATCTTGATCCAGTCTTCCTCCTCTCCCGCGACGCTGCCTTTCCACAGATAGTGAACCTCATCCCCAATTTCCATGGTGGGGTAGCGGGGAACGGTCAGTTGGGTGCCCGGTAGTGCCGGATCAATCACACCATCGGTGACGCCGTCGACGATCGGCGCCGGGAGTTCGGCCTGAGGTTCACCGACATTGAGCAGGATTGCTCTCGCAGATTCCCGCACCACGATGGCCCCATCCACATCCTTGGCCAGTTCGAAATACAGTTGGAGCGTGCCGCCGTCCAGGGTCTTCAAATGAGTGCCATCGACATTGATGACGATGGGCAGTTTGTTGCTTTCTTCCCGACCGGTGATGGCGTGCGGTGGCAGTGCCGGGTCGTAGACCGTCAGGTCCGCACGAGTGCCGATCCAGCGAAGGGTGATCTGGTCGCCTGCCGCCATGCTCTCGTCCCAAGGAATCTCAATGGCCGTCCGGGGTAATGCAGGATCGAGCGCGCCTTGTTCAGCGTCTCTGGCGATGGGGGCGACCATACCGACGGCGTGGCCGATGATATTGGCGAACTGGCTCCGCGACGATGCGCTTTCACCCGCACGTTCCCGACGATAGGAAAAGGCCGCCTGCACCTGGGCAAGGCGCCGAAGTACGGGGTTGGAAACCGGGATTTCGAGCACTTTGTTCAGTCGGTCTATGGTCACCGGGTCGGCTTCGTGTTCAACCGCGTCGCCGTCGGAGGTCGTGCCCGCAACGCGGACAACCAGAATGTCTCCGACGGCGAAATTCGCCGAGGTGACCCAGATCTGCACGGTCGCAGGCTCTGTACCCAGCACATCCAGATCCAGTACCCCGTTGATCACCTCTGCAACGATAGGGGCGTCCAGCCGGGAATTGCCCGTATCGACCACAATGCGTTTTTCCGCGCTCCAATCCGAGGAGCGGTTCAGTACTACGTCGTAGACCTCGAACGTAACGGCCAAGCCATCCGGGTCGGAATCCCCCGCAGCGAGGATGGTGACCTCATCGACCGTGATCTTGATCTCCTTGCCGACCTCCGCCGGGGTGACGGGGACGTGGTGTACGAAGTAACCGCCCCAGGACAGCTTGATGTCATCGCCTGCCGCCATGTTCGGATAGGGCGAGACGGTGGCGATCACGCCTTTTGCCGCTGCGTCCTTGTCCACGCCGTCCTGTTCGATGTCCGCAGGCAATGAAAACTTCAATTCGGAGTGGCCCGGTGTGCTGCCGTCTTCGTCCACGCCTCCCGGTGCATCGAGTTTGACGAAGACCGGCAATTCGTCCGAGGTTTCCGGCTGCTGACCCAGACGTCGGATCACATAAGACAGCGTGTGCGAGCCAGGTGTCAGTCGGACGCTGGGAACAAAAGCAACCACCCGTGCACCAACGTCCCCTGGCTGGGTGATGGCCCCGGATGCTACCTGCGTGGTGCCATTAAGCATGATCTGATAACTGTCGCCAATCGCCATGGCTGACCAGGGTTGCAGGTACAGTTGTAAGCCCTGCAGCGGGAAGTTGGTTTGCGCCGCCGCAATGTTGATGCCCCAGGAGTCGTCATCGAGCGGGCCGATGGCGCCGGGGATCTCGAGGTCGATCAACGACACCCGAGGTGTGCCCATGATCGATATTTCCCCAGATCTTCTTGGCTCGAGAATGATCTCGGCGCCTTTGTCCAGGTCCTCGGTTCTGACGAGTTTGCGCAGGCATAATTCATCGTCCAGCAGCACCGTCAGCCGGGTGGCCTTTTTCGTTGCGCGCAGCGGGTTGCTGATGACGTACTGTTTCGAAGACGAGGGGGAAGAGGTGTTGTTCATGCCGGCTGACTCCTGTCGATGGGGTTCGCAGAAGTCATTGAGCGCTGGATCGTGAACCTTGCCTACTGTCAGAAATGACAGGTTTGGCTACCGCTTGTCGGGCAGTTTCGCGTTGCGCGAACCCAGCCCGGCAGACGTTATTTCCACTGATGAATCGGCCAGCCAGCCTTTTCTGCCGCTTCTTTGAGCACCGGATCGGGATTGACCACGTGAGGAAAATCCACCTTCTGCAACAGCGGCAAATCGTTGCGCGAATCGGAATAAAAACTTGCGCCTTCGAGGTTTTCGCCTTCCTGATCCAGCCATTCGAGCAGACGCGTGATCTTGCCTTCGCGGTAGGTCAAAACGCCTTTGGTTTTGCCGCTGTACACGCCATGGGCGATGTCCAGGTCGATGGCCAGCACTTCGTCGACGCCGATGCGTTCAGCGATGGCCTGCACCAGGTGCACGCCGGAAGCGGAGATGATCAGGATGCGGTCGCCGTTGGCGCGGTGTTCGGCGATGGTGCGGGTGGCGTCGCTGAAAATGATCGGTTCGATGTAGTCCTCGACCCAGGGGCCGACGAGGAAGTCGACTTCCTCGGGCGTGCGGCCGATCATCGGCTCCAGGCTGAAGGCCATGTAGTCCTCCATCGCCAGATCGCCCTTGCTGTAGGCCTCCATCAGTTCATGGTCTTTTTTCATGAACCACTCGGTGTCCACCCAGCCCAGACGGCCCATCTGCTCGCTCCACAGGCTGGCGCAGTCGCCGTGAATCAGGGTTTCGTCCAGATCGAAAATGGCCAAGGCCATGCGCGCTCTCCTTTTTTCAGTGTGGGTTTATCGGGGTTCGGCGCGCAGCTGCAAGTTTCAAGCTGCAAGTAAGAGCAGCGGTGATTCCGCTTTTTCTTGCAGCTTGAAGCTTGCAGCTGCCTTATACGGCGCACAACGCCGACGCTTCAATGTTCAGGGTGACGCGCCGGCCGTTCGGGTGCAAGTCATCTGCCGAGCGGTTGAGCACATCGACCACCAGTTCCACCCCTCGCGCCTCGACGCGGTAGCGAATCACGTTGCCCAGCAGGCTGTGGCTGCGCACTTCGCCTTCCAGCGAACCGGTCAGGCTCAGTTGAATGGCTTCCGGGCGAATCGCCACGCGGCTGTTGATCGGGCGTTGCATCAGGCGGCTGGCGGCGTCGGGTTCGAGCAGGTTGTAGTTGCCGATGAAGCCTGCGGCAAACGCATCGACCGGCGCGGTGTACAGGGTTTCGGCGTCGCCGCTCTGCACGATCCGGCCCTGGTTCATCAGGAAGATCCGGTCGGACATGGTCAGCGCTTCTTCCTGATCGTGAGTCACGAAAATCGTGGTCAGGCCCAGTTCCTGCTGAATGGCGCGGATCTGTTCGCGCAGATGTTTGCGAATCCGTGCATCGAGCGCCGACAGCGGTTCATCGAGTAGCAGCAGGCGAGGGCGGGTCACCAGCGAGCGCGCCAGCGCCACGCGCTGACATTGCCCGCCCGACATCTGGTGCGGGTAACGCTTGGCCAGTTCGTTCAGCTCGACCAGCTTCAACACCTCAGCCACGCGCTGCCTGGTTTCCTCGGCGCTGACCTTCTGCATGCGCAGGCCGAACGCGACGTTCTGTTCCACATTCATGTTCGGGAACAGCGCGTAGCTCTGGAACACCATGCCGATGCCGCGCTTCTGCGGCGACAGCGGGACGATGTTCTTGCCATCGAGAAAGATCTTGCCGCGGGTGACCGAGGTCAGCCCGGCGATACAACGCAACAGGGTGGACTTGCCGCAGCCGGACGGGCCGAGCAGGGTGACGAATTCGCCCTTGTTGATCACGCAGTTGATGTCGCTGAACACAGCGGTGCTGGCGTAGTTCTTTTGCAGGTTTTCGACAGTGACGAAGCTCATGTCAGTCTTTGTCCTTGTTCAGTCGGTTGGCCGCCCAGGTCAGCAGCAATACGAAGAGGAAATAAGAGATCACCAGGGCGCTATTGAAGTGGCCGCTGCTGTTGCGCATGTTGTTCAGGTACACCTGCAGGGTCTCGTAACGCGTGCCCACCAGCAGGTTGGCGAAGACGAACTCACCGAACAGGAACGAGAACGACAGCAGCAGGGCGATCATCAGGCCCTTGCGCAGGTTGGGCAGCACCACCAGAAACGCCGCCTGAAAGGTGTTGGCGCCAAGCAGCTGCGCGGCGTCCATCAGGTCCACCAGGTTGATGGCCTGCAGGTTGTTGGTGATCGCCCGGTACATGAACGGCAGGGCCACGGTGAAGTAGCAACCGATCAGAATCCACGGTGTGCCGACCATCGCCAGCGGCCCGGAACCATAGAGTTGCAACAGCCCCACCGACGACACCACCGGCGGCACCGCGAAGGGCAGCAGGATGAGGATGTTCATCAGCGCGTCGAGTTTCGGGAAGTGGTAATGCACCACGAACAGCAGGGGCAAAATCAAGACCACCGACAGAACCAGCGCGCCAACGCAGACCAGCAACGACTGCCCGAAAGCGATCAGAAAGCGCGGGTCGCTCCATAGCGCCACGTACCATTTATAGGTGAAGCCTGCGGGCAGAATGGTCGCCGACCAACTGGTGGCGATCGAGTACACAAACGTCCCGAGCAAAGGCGCCAGCAGGATCAGAAACAGGATGTACACCACCACGCGGTGGTAGAGCCCGGCCGGGCCGCGTTCAGCGCGAGACATGGTAGCTCCTCTTCAACAGCCACTGATGGACCACGGTCACCAGGGTCATCATCCCCACCAGAATCATCGCCAGGGCGCTGGCCATGTTCGGGTCCAGCGAGATGTCACCGGCGACCATCGCGGCGATGCGGATCGGCAGCACGTTGAAGTTGCCGGTGGTCAGCGCGTAGACCGTCGCGTAGGCGCCGAGGGCGTTGGCCAGCAGAATCACGAAGGTGCCGAGCAGGGCCGGGGTCAGCACCGGAATGCCGATGTGTCGCCAGAAATCCCAGGTGCTCGCGCCGAGCAACGAAGCCGATTCACGCCAGTCATCGCGCAGGGCGTCGAAGGCCGGGTAAAGCAGCAGCACGCCGAGGGGAATCTGGAAGTAGGTGTAGAGGATGATCAGGCCGGTCTTCGAATAAAGGTTGAAGTCGTCGATGATCCCGGCCTGCTTGAGGATCAGCGTCAGCGCGCCGTTGAACCCCAGCAGAATGATGAAGGCGAAAGCCAGCGGCACGCCAGAAAAGTTGCTGGTCATGTTGGCGAAGGCGCTGACGAAATCCCGCAGCCGCGACGGCACCTTGCGCAGCGAATAACTGCCCAGGATCGCGATGACGATGCCGATCAGGCTCGACCAGAAACTGATCTCCAGGCTGAACTGCATGGCCTGGCGGTAGAAGCGCGAGTTGAACGCCTTGACGAAGTTGTCAATGCCCCAGCCGGCGTCCGAATACAGGCTGTTGATCGCGACCCACGCCAGCGGCGCGATCTGAAACGCGATGAAGAACAGGGCAAAGGGTACCAGGCACAAGAGGCCCAGCCATTTACCGCGACGCTGTGAACTCACTTGAGCACCTCTTTGCAGACAGGTTTGTCGTGGGGCACGCCGAGCAGCTCACAGACCGTGCCGCAGATCTCGGTCTGTTTCGGTTGCGCGTCGGGGTCGAGGCTGAAGGCGTCGCCGATGACGAACAGCGGCACCTCGCGCTCTTCGGGCAGGATGCCGTTGTGGGAGCGGTCGTTGTTCATGCCGTGGTCGGCGGTCACCAGTACCTGGTAACCGGCGTCGAGCCAGCGCTGCAGGTATTCGGCGAGGATGATGTCGGCCGAGCGCGCGCTGTTGCGGTATTGCGGGGTGTCGAGGCCGTGCTTGTGCCCGGCGTCGTCGATGTTCATCGGGTGGATGAACAGGAAATTCGGCCGGTGCGCGGTTCGCAGATGCTCGGCATCGTCGAACAGGTGGGAATCGGGGTAGTGATCGACGTAATAGAAATGACCGTGCTGGATCGGCAGGTCGACGTCATCGGTGTGGCGATCACGGGCGGCAATGAAGGGGCTGCGGTTGTACAGCTCGCTGATCCAGTGATAGGCCGCGGCCGCGGTGTTCAGCCCGGCAGCGGCGGCGTAATGGAACACGCTACGCTGGTTGGACAGGCGCGAAACATGGTTGTGCACGATGCCGCTGTCGATGGGTGCGACGCCTGTGAGGATGCATTCGTAGAGCGGGCGGGACAGGGCAGGGAGTTCACATTCCAGCTTGTACAAGGCGGCGCGACCCGCATTGCGGTAAGCCAGCAGATGCCCCATCGCATGCTGCGCCACGCTGAAGCTCAGGCCGTCCAGCAGGATGAGGATGACGTTGTGTTTCATACTCGCTCCGGGGATCGAGGGGCGATGTGGAATGATGTCTGTGGGAGCCAGCAAGCCGGCTCCCACAAAAGCGGGAGCGCCGGTGAGCGAATTACTGCATCTCGACGATGACCTGCTCGTTCCACTTCTGCGGCAGGGCTTTCGAGGTTTTTTCCCACGCGTCTGCGTTTTTGATCGGCTGCGGATTGGCCTTGACGTACTGCTCGGACGGGATCAGGTTTTTCGCGATTTCTTCCGGCAGTTTCAGGCCGGTTTCAGCGCGAATCGGACGGGCATTGCCTTTGGCGAGGTTGATCTGGCCTTCGTCACTGAAGATGTATTCGCGGGTCAGCTTGGCGGCGTTCGGGTGCTTGGCGTATTTGTTGATGATGGTGGTGTAGCCGGATTTGACCGAACCATCGGAGGGAATCAGCACCACGTAGTCATCCGGGTTGGCCATCTTGGCCTTGTAGCTCAGGCCGTTGAAGTCCCATACCACACCCACTTCCACTTCGCCTTTTTCCATGGTCTGGATGGTCGGGTTGTTGATGCCCAGACGCTTCTGCTTGGCCAGTTCGGTGAACAGCTGCAGGCCCGGCTCGATGTTGGTTTCGTCGCCTTTCATGGCGATAGCAGCGGCCAGTACGCCGTTGGCGGCCTGGGCGGCGGTACTCACGTCACCGATGGTGACCTTGTATTTGCCGGTCTTAAGGTCAGCCCAGGATGTCGGTACGTCGGAGCCATGCAGCAGCTTCTTGTTGACGATGAAGGCGATGGTGCCGGTGTAGGCCAGCGCCCAGTGACCGTCCTTGTCCTTGGCCCAATCCGGAATCTGATTCCAGGTGGTCGGCTTGTACGGCTGGGTCACGCCCTTGGTAACGGCGATCGGACCAAAGGCCGCACCCACGTCACCGATGTCGGCGCTGGCGTTGTCTTTTTCGGCGTCGAACTTGGCCACTTCCTGGGCCGAGCTCATGTCGGTGTCCATGTGCACCAGACCGTACTTGGCGGTCAGGTCGGTCCAGGTGCCTTTCCAGTTCGCCCAGTCATCGGGCATGCCCACACTGTTGATCGCGCCTTCAGTCTTGGCTGCGGCTTCCAGCGTCTTGAGGTCGGTGTCCGCGGCCATGGCCGATGTGCTCAGCGCGATGGCCGAACCCAGGAGTGATGCCAGCAAAAGGTGTTTCATTCGAAGCTCCTTTGTGCACTTCTCGACGTTGATTTGGAAAGGGTCGGTGAAGTGTTGGTTGCGGGTGGTGGTGTCTAGTGGTTTGGTCTAGGTCAGCAATACCTGAGCCAAGTTAGGCCAGTCTCATGACACTTTCGTGTCTGGACCGACTTTTGCTGGGCTTCGCAAGGGCTTGCGCCCGGCGATGGGTGATGCCGTGGAATAAGCGTAGACCATGGCCAAGTCGCTGATCTGAAAAGGCTAATTTCTTTTTATTGCCTGATTTATCAAGCGGATCGCGCTGGAATGTCACGCAACAGTCATCTAGTCTGCCTACGCTCTAGAGCACTGAAACGGGCCTTCCCGCTGCAGATCGTGCCCCCGAATCGCACTGGTCTAGTCCAGATAGGTAACGTAATGCGCCAAGATGTGCCACGAGCGGTGACGACCATTTGCTACGCCTTGCAGGAGCAGATCGAGCACGGTCTGTTGCCCCCCGGCAGCAAACTCCCCGCCGAACGCAAACTCAGTGAAGTCTTCGACACCACGCGCATCACCCTGCGCGAGGCGCTGGTGCAATTGGAGGCGCAGGGGCTGATTTATCGCGAGGAGCGGCGCGGCTGGTTCATCTCGCCGCCACGCCTGGCTTACGACCTGATGCGTCGCAGCCACTTTCACGCGATGGTCGAGGCGCAGGGGCGAGTGCCTGCGACTCAAGTGATCTCCGCGCGTCTGCAACCGGCCTCGGCCGCGATCTGCGGCTTGCTGCAATTGCCGGCGCTGTCCAGCGTGATCCAGATCTGCCGCGCTCGCCGCATCGACGAGCGCCTGGTGCTGTATGTCGAGCATTACCTCAACCCCGAGTTTTTTCCGCAGATTCTGGATTTCAACCTGAATCAGTCACTCACCGAACTGTACGCCCGCCATTACGACATTCGTTACGGTCAGGTGCGGTTCGAGATGGTGCCGACGGCGCTACCCGTTGAGGCAGCGGCGGCGTTGAAGGTGTCCACCGGTAGCCCCGGTTTGCGCATTGCCAGGGTCAACCATGACCAGCGGGGAAGGTTGATCGATTGCGATCTGGAGTATTGGCGGCACGATGCGATTCACGTGAGCGCGGTGGTGGGGGAGTTGTAGGGGCGTTGACGAACAGCTATCGCGCTTCTGGCCGAAGGCCGTGGGAGCCGGCTTGCGGGCGAATACGGTGGATCAGCGACATCGTGAGTGGCTGACCCACCGCTTTCGTCGGAACGCCGCCCGCACAAAGCCGTCTCCCACAGGGGATATTCATATGCAGGTCATGCTCTGTTGTTTCGATGACCTACAAATCAATCACCAGATCCGACGTCGGCCTGCTGCAACACAACAACCGCAACCCCTTGTCGATCTCGCGCTGGCGAATCCCGCCGTTGTGGTTCATCTCGACCGTCCCCTGCAGCAGCGCCGTCTTGCAGGTACCGCACACGCCCTGGCTGCAGGAGGATGGCACGATTGCGCCGGCCTTCTTCGCCGCCGACAGCACCGTCTGGGTCGCAGGCATGCTGAAGGTTTTGCCGGAGCGGGAGAGGGTGACCGTGAACAGCGTTTCGCGCTGTTCGACGACCGGCGCCGCTTCAATCAACGGTGTTTCCACCAGCGCGGCGATATCGAAGCTCTCCTGGTGATAGTGCTGAAAGTCAAAACCACCGTTCTTCAGCAGTGCCTTGACCGCGCCCATGTAGCCTTGCGGCCCGCAGGTAAATACCTCGCGCTGCTTGAAATCCGGCACTGACTCGCTCAACAGCTCCAGACTCAAACGCCCCACCGGCCCCGTCCAGTCCGTATCCGCACCCAGCGCTTCACAGATGTTCAACACGCGCAATCCGGGCATCAGGGCCTGCATGCGCGTGAGCTCTTCATCAAAGACGATGTCGGAAGGCGTCCGCGCGCTGTGTACGAAAACGATGTCCAGTTGGGCGGCCATGTCAAAGCCCGCGCGGGTCATCGACATCAAAGGCGTCACCCCGGAACCCGCCGAGAGGTACAGCAGCTTTTTCGCTGGATGCCCCACCGGCGTGAAACTGCCCGCCGGGCCTGACGCGCTGAGCGTATCGCCTGCGCGCAGGTTGTCGTGCAGCCAGTTCGACACCACCCCGTTGGGCACACGCTTGACCGTGATCGAAAACGAGAAAGGCCGCGTCGGCGAGGACGACAGCGTGTAGCAACGGGCGATGGTCTGCCCGGCGATCACCGGCGAAATCGTGATGAACTGCCCCGGCTCGAAACTCAGCGCGCTGAAATCCGCACAACGAAAGCTGAAGGTTTTCACATCGTGGGTTTCGTCACGCACATCGCAGCACAGCAGGGTTTTCTGTTCGCCACTGTTCCACTGCGCGCCATACGCGCTCCAGGTGTCCGGGTCTGTGAAGCGCTGTTGCGAGGAAGCGTTACCGATGCTGGTAGGCAGAGTCTCGAATCGGGTCATGATCATTCCTCACACACCGTGGGCCGCAAGCCGCGCGGCGTACCAGCGCGAAAACTGATCGACGTAGGATTCGGTGAACGCCGAGAACGGGCCGGGCGAATACGCAGGATCTTGCGTGCCGCTGTGGGTGATCGCGACCAGATCGGCATCCTGCAGGTTGGTGGCGTTCCACACCTCCACCAGTGCGTCGACCTGATAATCCACACCCTCAACGGCATCGGCATTCACCAGCCATTTGGTGCGCACCAGGGTTTTGTCCGGGGCGAGGGGAATGATGTAGGAAATCACCGCGTGATCGCTCATCACGTGGGTCCAGGAGTTGTGGGTCCACAGGTGCACATCGCCCAGATCGCGGCGGGACAAATCGCCAAACAGCCTGGTACAGGCGACTCGGGTGTCGAGGGTTTGCGACTCACCGTTGCCAGCAATCACCAAACGCTGCGTACGAAATTGCGTCACGGCGTCGACGTCCAGATGCTCCACGGCGTCGCAGACAAAGTCTTGGTCTTCCCAGCTTTTCTTCGCAGCGGCGTTACGCTGTTCGTACTCATCCAGCGCGTGCAGCGACTCTTCGCTAAGCCCCTCGGCGCAGAAACCAAAGTCTTCCGGCAGGAACGACGCGGTTAACTCCGGGTGAGTGCCTGCGCAGTGGTAACACTCGCGGTTATTTTCGATCACCAGTTTCCAGTTACCGTTCTCGATGATCTCCGACTCATGGGCAATCTTTGTATGCGTCATGTTGTAGGGAGAAAAGCGCGGGGTCATGGTTTCGTCTAAGTAAGCAATATCTTCCGGTGCGTGTTTGCCCAGGCAAACAAATATATGCGCGCCCACTACTTTGGTATGGACGGGAATAAGGCTCCTGCACTTGGCATTGAAATCCTTGCCCATGTGTGCGGCATGTTTGAGGCTGCCGTCCAGGTCATACGTCCATTGATGATAAGGGCACACCAGCATGCCCACGGTCGACTTGCCCGCAGGCTTGAGCCGCGCGCCACGATGGCGACAGACGTTGCGAAATGCCTGAATCTGCTCGTCGTCATCGCGTACCAGAATGATCGAGGATTTGCCGATATCGAGGGTCGATACATCGCCGGGCTCGGCAATGTCTGCCGTGACGCCGACCAATATCCAGTGTTGGGTAAAGAAAATATCCACGTCGTTGTTGAATATATCTTCGCGCCCGAATAACTCGCCGTTCATGCCATGACCGGGTGTTCGTGTTTCAACTAATTGGCGATGAGACTCGACGGCGACATTGCTCATGACGGCACCTCACAGGCTGGATCTAATAAGAGTTGTTTGCGTGATGGGGCCAGTATCGAGAGGGTAGAAAAAAGCGTCAACGCGCTATATTTTCAAGTTCGCATAGCTGCAAGTTATGGGTGAAATGTCGGAGGGTCAGACAACTGTTGCTCCCCCCGACCCGTCGCGCAACCAATCGACAAGCCCATGCACCAACGGCGTGGCCTTGCGCCCATTGGGCACGACCACGTAATAGGCATCCTTGGGCCTGACCACCAAAGACGTCAGCCTCACCAGTTCCCCTCGCGCCAGCAGCGGCTCCAGCAAGCGGTTCCAGCCCAGCGCCACACCGTGCCCCTGCAGCGCGGCCTGAATGGTGTCGGTGTACGAGCTGCAGCGCAGCGCATATTTAAGCCGCGGACGTTCGTCGCCCAGCGCCTTGAACCAGCCGTTCCAGGTCATCCAGCCTTCCAGGGTCGCGTCGGAATCGATCAGCTCCACTTGCAGCAAGTCTTCCGCAGACACCGGTGCCGTATGGGTCGCGAGCCAACCTGGCGAGCACACCGGAAACACTTCTTCATCGAACAGCAGAATCGAGGTGCCGTCGTCCCACTTGCCATCGCCGTAACGCACCGCCAGGTCGATGTCGTCGCTGCGCAGGTCCGGGGTCAGCATGTGGGTGACCAGACGCAAATGCAGGTTCGGTTGCTCCCGACGCAACGTGCCCAGCCGCGGCAGGATGCGCAGCTGCGAGAACGCCGAGGTGCTGGCGAGCACCACTTCCTGTTCGCTGATGCCTTCGTGGATCTTGTCGAACACGCCGGCCACGCGCTGCAGCGATTCGGAGGTCACCGAAAACAGCCTGTAGCCCTCACTGGTGAGCTTGATCGCGCGGTGCAGGCGATGGAACAGGCGGGTGCCGAGGGTCTCTTCCAGAAAGCGGATCTGCTTGCTCACTGCCGCCTGGGTGACCCCCAATTCCTGAGCGGCGAGGGTAAAACTGCTGAGCCGGGCGACGGCCTCGAACACCAGCAAGGCCGTCATCGAAGGGATCAGGCGCCGGTAGCCTTTGACCTTCTTCGGGAGCTCGTCGGATTGCATGGTGTCTACGCCTGATTCGGGAAGAGGGGCTGAACGTCATTCGAATGTACACGGATGTACATCAAGAAATCAGGGGCGTACAGTTCATTCACTCACAATCGAACAAAGGCGACATCAGATGTCGGTATCAGGCAAGGAACGAGGCAAATCCCAGGACTCCGGGTGGCGCGGTTCGGCCGAAGGGTGGCTGGAAGCGGCCTACGATGCCTTGAAGGAATCCGGTGTGGACGCCGTTCGCGTCATGCCCCTGGCCAAGCGCCTCAATCTGTCGCGCACCAGCTTCTACTGGTTCTTCCAGGACCGCGAGCAATTGCTCGCTGCGCTGCTGGCGCGCTGGAAAGACAACAACACCGGCGGCATGGTCAAGCAATCCGAAAGCTACGCGGAAAACATCACCGAAGCGATCCTCAACGTCTTCGAATGCTGGCTGAACCCCGAGCTGTTCGATTCGCAGTTCGAGTTCGCCGTGCGCAGCTGGGCGTTGCAGTCCGAGGAAGTCGCCTTGGAAATCGCGGCGGCGGACGACTCGCGTATCAACGCACTGGCGGCGATGTTCCGCCGCTTCGGCTACGACCCCGACGCCGCTGACACACGAGCGCGGACGATTTATCTGACGCAGATCGGCTACATCTCGATGAAGACCAACGAAGACATCACCGAGCGTTTCAGACGCATCCCTCACTACGTCGCAATTTTTACCGGCAAGGCGCCGAAGAAGCGTGAACTCGACCGCTTCTATGGCGCGTTTGGTTATGCCGAAAAAGAGCCGGGCGAGTTCGTGCCATTGGCCGAGACCTTCGAGGAGACGGCCCACAGTGAGTAAGCGTATCGGCATCATCGGCGGCACCGGCTGGCTCGGCGGGGGATTGGCTCAGGCGATGCTGGACAGCGGTTTCATCGAGGCTGAGCGGCTGTTTTTATCCAACCGTTCCGGCCGTCACTCGCTGACGCAAACCGGCGCCCATGTGCTGGCGGACAATCAGGCCTTGGTTGACGCTTGTGACGTGGTGATCCTCTCCGTGCGCCCCGAGCAGTTCAAGGCGCTGAGCGTCAAGGCGCCGGGCAAGCTGGTCATTTCGCTGATGGCAGGCGTCACGGCGCAGGCGATCAGCGCGGCCACCGGCGCGTCTATCGTCGTGCGGGCGATGGCCAATGCGGCGGTTGAGATCAGGCAGTCGTTCACGCCCTGGCATTGCGCTCAGGCGTTGGGTGCGGTTGAGGTGGCGTTCATTCAAGGGCTATTTGAATGCATGGGTACGGCCAGCCGGTTGCCGACTGAAGAAGGTATCGATTACCTGAGTGCGCTGTCCGGCACCGGGCCTGCGTTTCCCGCACTGTTGATGACTGCACTGACGCAGCAGGCGGTGAGGGCTGGCATTCCTGAAGACGTCGCCCGGCAGGCGGCGAAAGGGGTGGTGGTGTCGGCCAGCCAGTTGCTGGTCAATCACGATCCACAAGAAATGATCGATTCGCTGGTGGCTTATAAAGGTGTCACGGCAGCGGCGTTGCGGAGCCTGATCAATGCGGGGTTTGAAGAGCAGATCGGTCGTGCGGTGCAGGCCGGGGCCGCTATCGCACGCAAAGGAATGTGATCGGCCTAGTAGCAGCACGGCTTGCGGGGGCGTACTCAAGCTCATTGGTTTTTGTAGGAGCGCGCTTGCCCGCGATAGCGGTGTGTCAGCCCATAAAAATGGCACAGACACATTGCAATCGCGGGCAAGCGCGCTCCTACAGTGAACGTTTCATGTCATCCAACACAGTGTGTGCTGATCTCCATTAGAGATCCTTCACCAGCCGCAACGCATCATAAATCGCCGCGTGGGTGTTACGCGCCGCCACCGCATCGCCAATCCGGAACAGCTGGAAACGCCCCGCAGGGTTGGTCACCAGGTTCTGCGCCTTGCCAGCAATCAGATCATGCTGCTCCACCGCGCCCTCGTTGCTCGAGAGTGGGCGCAACTCGAAATACAGCTCGTCCATCGGCAGGGTGCCGTGGTTGATCACCACCTGATCGACGATGCGTTCCTTGTTGACCTTGCCGTAGTCGCTGCCGAAGATCGCCGCCAGCTTGCCGTCGCGCCGCTTCACGGCTTCCACGCGATAAGTCACGGTGAACACCACATCCAGGTCCTGCAGGCTGCGCATGTAGGGCACCAGGTTCATGGCCATGACCTCGGGCGAGAAGGCGCGATCCGGGGTGACGATTTCCAGCCGCGCGCCGCTCTGGGCGATGACTTCAGCCGCTTGCAGCGCCGCGTGATCGCCAGCGTCGTCGAAGATCAGCACGTTCTTGCCCGGTTTCGCGTCGCCGGAAATGATGTCCCAGGCCGAAACCACCAGCTCATTGCCTTCCTTCAGCACCTCGGTGTCGGGCAGCCCGCCGGTGGCGACGATCACCACGTCGGGTTCAAGGTCCAGCACCGTTTGCCTTTCGGCCCAGGTGTTGAACTGGAACTTCACTCCCAGCCGCTCGCATTGGGCCATGCGCCAGTCGATGATGCTGATCATCTCGCGGCGACGTTCGCACAGGGCCGTCAGGCGAATCTGCCCGCCCGGCTCGTCCGCTGCTTCCAGCACCGTTACGTCATGCCCACGTTCGCCCGCCACCCGCGCCGCTTCCAGCCCGCCGGGGCCTGCGCCGATGACCACGACCTTGCGCTTGATCGCAGCCTTGGGGATTTCGTGGGGCATGGTGGTCTCGCGACCGGTGGCAGCGTTGTGGATGCAATACGCAGCGCCGCCCTGATAGATGCGGTCCAGGCAGTAATTGGCGCCGACGCAGGGGCGAATCTCTTCCTCACGTTTTTCGATGATCTTGCGCACGATGTGCGGGTCGGTCATATGCGCGCGGGTCATGCCCACCATGTCGACCTTGCCTGACGCGATGGCGTGGCGCGCGGTGGCCACGTCCGGGATCTTCGCCGCGTGAAAGGTCGGGAAGCCTGTGGCGGCGCGGATCTCGCCCGCGAAATCCAGGTGCGGCGAGTTGCGCATGCCCTGAATCGGAATCACGTCGGTGAGCCCGGCATCGGTGTCGATGTGGCCTTTGACGACGTTGAGAAAATCTACCAGCCCGCTGTCCTTGAGCATGTGGGAGATGGCGATGCCGTCCTCGGCGCCAAACCCGCCCGGCAAATCTTCGTCGCCGGTGTAGCGCACGCCCAGCAGGAAGTCTTCGCCGCACTGCTTGCGGATGCCGCGCAGGATGTCGAAGGTGAAACGCAGGCGGTTTTCCAGCGAGCCGCCATAAGGGCCTTCGAGGGTGTTGGTCAGCGGCGACCAGAACTGGTCCATCAAGTGGCCGTAGGCCTGAAGCTCAAGGCCGTCCATGCCCGCGGCCTTCATGCGTTCGGCGGCGTCGACGTAGTCCTTGATGATGCGCTGGATGTCCCAGTCTTCCAGCTGTTTGGGAAAGGAGCGGTGGGACGCTTCGCGCCGATGGGAAGGCGACACCACCGGCAGCCAGTCAGCCTTGTCCCAGCGGGTGCGACGGCCCAGGTGCGTCAGCTGGATCATCACCGCCGCGCCGTGTTCGTGGCATTCGTCGGTCAGATCCTTCAGCCAGCCCACCACCTCGTCCTTGTACGCCAGCACGTTGTTGAACACCGGTGGGCTGTCCCGTGAAACCGCCGCCGAGCCTGCGGTCATCGTCAGCGCGACGCCAGCCTTGGCGCGCTCCACGTGGTACGCCCGGTACAGGTCCTTGGGCATGCCGTCCACCGGATAGGCCGGTTCATGGGACGTGGTGATGATGCGATTCCTGAGGGTCAGGTGCTTGATCTTGTAGGGCTGCAGCAGTGGATCGCTGGACATCGTGTTGCGCTCCTCGGGTGAAGGTCAGGCTCGGTTTGAGATGAAATTAGGAGGAATGTACATAGGTGTCAACAAGATCTGACGCAGGTGTACATTTTGCTTGCGTCCCTGTCGAGTGTGTGGATAAGATCGGCGCAACAGCTGGCCAAGACTGGCGTGATTCACTCTCTTCACTGCCACACCCGGTAACACCCATACACAACAGGGGAGATGCACGATGGTTGCTTATTCGCCGTATAAGAAAAAAAGTATTGGTTGGTTAGCAGGGGTCGCCTTGACGACTGTGAGTCTGTTCAGCCACGCCGCCGATCAGCCGCCGGTGCGCATCGGATGGGTCAACTGGTCGGACACCGAGATCACGGTCAAGCTGGCCACGCTGGTGCTGGAAGATCAGCTCAAGCAGCCGGTCAAACTGGTCATGGCCGACATTGGCATCCAGTTCCAGGCCATGGCCAATGGCAACATCGACATGATCCCGATGGTCTGGCTGCCGGGCACCCACAAGGCCTTCTACGACAAGTACAAGGACAAGATCGAAGACCTGGGCGTGTTGTATGAAGGGCGGATCGGTATGGCGGTGCCGGACATCGTGCCGGCCAGCGAAGTCTCAAGCCTGGCCGATCTGAACAAGCCAGGCATCAGCGAGAAATTCGACGGCAAGATCCTCACCTCCGAAGTGGGCAACGGGCAGTACAAGCTCACCGAGAAGGTGCTCAACGACAAGAAGATCGTTGGCTACAAGATGGTGGCTTCTTCGGAAACCGGCATGTTGAGCGAGCTGGATCGCAATCTGAAACGCGGCAAGTGGTCACTGGTCAACGCCTGGAGCCCGCACTGGATGTTCTCCAAATACCCGCTGCGTTATCTGGATGACCCGGAGCATCTGTTCGGCGGCGCGGAGCAGATTCACGCCTTCGCCCGCAAGGGGTTTAGCGAGCATTATCCGAAGGTGGCGCAGTTCTTCGCGCACTACTCCATCCCCAAGGACGACCTGCAGAAACTGATGCTGGATGCCCGTTCCAGCTCGGCGGAAAAGGTCACCGCCGACTATTACGCGGCCAACAAACAGCGCTTTGCGGCGATGTTCACGGACAACACCACGGCGTCGACGACGCGTTGATCTGAAGCGATGCGCGGGACCCCTGTCGCAGTCCGGCTTGCCGGCGGCAGCGACCACACGGATGTTGCTGGTGAGCCGGACTGCTACAGGGGTTCCGCGTTTTGCGGGCGGCTCAGCCCGCCGTCTCGTCCTTCTTCCCGCGAACCCCGCTCACACTGCCGCCACTGGTGCTGACCTGCACGTTCAGGCGCGGTGTGGCCAGGTCCATTCCGGCTTCATCCAGGTAGCGCTTGAGCGACAGGTTGAACGCCCGCGACACTTCCCATTGCTTGATCGGTGCGGTCTTGAAGCGCGCACGCAAAATGGCGTTGCCCGACTCGAAACTTTCCACCCCCTGAATCTCCAGCGGCGACCAGATGTTGCGCCGTTGCAGCGGATCGGTGCGCATCTTCTGGCCGACGTCCCGAATCATCTTCAGCGCATCGTCGATGTTCATGTTCGACGGAATGGCGATACGGAAGATCGCGTAGCCGAACTCGCGGGAGTAGTTCTGGATGCTTTTGATCTCGCTGAACGGGATCGTGTGCACGATGCCATCAATGTCGCGCAGGCGCACGGTGCGGATGGTCAGGCCCTCGACTGTGCCCAGATGACCGCCGACGTCGACGTAGTCATCGATGGCCAGGGAGTCCTCGATGATGATGAACAGGCCCGTGATCAGATCCGCCACCAGCGACTGCGCACCAAAACCGATGGCCAGACCGATCACACCGGCACCCGCCAGCAGTGGCGTGACGTTCATGCCCATGTTGGCCAGCGCGACGATCACCGCGATGATGAAAATGGTCACGAACAGCACGTTGCGGATCAGCGGCATCATCGTCTGCGCGCGAGCGTTGGCCAGGCCTTTGCGCGAGCGGGTAAGGGCGTGATGGATCGCAGTGTCGGCCAGAATCCACACCAGCCAGGCGAACATCAACGTGGTCGCAAGACCTGCGATGCGCACGCTGATGTCGTGGCCGTCACCTTCAGAGAAACGGATCAGTGACAGGCCCCAGACCCGCAGGCCCAGCTCGATGAACAGCAGCCAGACCAGCAGGTGCGCCACGGTGTAAAAGAAGCTTTTCAAGCGATCCGAATACAGCGCATGGCGTTTGTGGCCGTGGACGGGCTTTTGCGAATGACGCCGCACCAAGCCATTGATGACCATGCACAGCACCAGTAAAACGGTGCAGATCAATGACTGACGCAAGGCCGTGCTGGTATCGCCCGCCGAGAAGAACGTCGCGAACAGCGAGACACCCACCAGCACCAGCGCGGGCAGGTACCAGAAGCTGCCGATGATCTCGATGGTGTCGCTCAGGGCCCGGCGTTTCAGGCGTCTGGCCAGTGGCTGGTTGCGGATCAGGTGCGCGATGGGACGACGGAAACGAATGATGAACAGGCCCGTGGACACCGCCGCCATGACGTTAGCCAGGGTCGCCGTGGTGTGCGCCAGATGCACGCCCAGGCTTGCGACCAGCCGCGGATCGCTCAGGGCTTCACCGAACGCGGCGAAACTGCCGATCCACCACAGCGGCCGAAACGCCTGATGGCGCAGGATGTACAGCGCCTGATGACGATGAGGACCGTCGAGCAGGGAAAACGCAATCACGCAGATCGCCGAGAACAGCGTGCCGACCACCAGCGCATAGGCCAGCACCATCGCCAGATCACGACCCAGCGAGGGCGGCAGGGAATAGCTGAGGTATACGGTGATCACCAACGCAATCAGCCACGGCCCCAATTTACGTAGGGCGAAGCGCAGCATGTCGGTAGGACGTGGGTGCTGCGGCAACTCTTCCGATAACCCGAAACGCACCCGCACCCGATGGCTGAGCCAGATCAGCGCGGCCGCCAGCAGGCTCCACAGGGCAATCACCACGGCGAAGCTGAAGATGATCGGCCACCACTGATTGGCCGGCAGCATCAGGTCCATCAGCTCCTGCTCGGCCAGGGAAATCTCGTCCACCCAGCGACTGACGGGGCTGTCGTTTCCGGTGAACTGCTTCTCGAATTCCGACAGGGTGCTGCCGATCAGGCCCAGCACGCCTTGCTCGGCGGCGGGTTGAGCTTTTTTCGTGACGTCGCGCAGCTTCTTCAGGTCGTCGAGCAACTTGGCGCGTTGCTGATCGTTTTCAAGGGAGGTGATCACCTCATCCAGCGACTGGCCCAGGGGCTCCTGCGCTTGCGGTTGGGCTTTCTGACCGCTCAACAGGCTGGGCAGCCCGGCGGCCTGGGTGAACGCGAAGGGGAACAGCGCCAGCAGACAGATCAGCAGCAGGCGCGACAGGGTGCAGGTGCGGGAAAAGGCAGTCACCGGGTCATCAACCTCAGTCGGCAGGGGCGTTACATCACATCGCGGAAGCCCGCACCAGGCAGGCTCCCACAGTAGGCATTGGCCATCAGGTCGGGGAGTGCCCGCGCGATGGTCTTACGGCAGTTCTGCACTGGCATAGAACGCCGTCAGCACCTTGACCAGATGCGCGAGGTCCTGGCTGCCGGCCAGTTCGCGGATCGAGTGCATGGCGAAGGTCGGCAGGCCAATGTCCACGGTGCGCACGCCCAGGTGACCGGCGGTGATCGGGCCGATGGTCGAGCCGCAGGCCATGTCGCTGCGTACCACGAAGCTCTGCACCGGGACTTCTTCGGCCATGCACAGATGGCGGAAGAACCCTGCGGTTTCGCTGTTGGTGGCGTAGCGCTGGTTGCTGTTGACCTTGATCACGGGGCCGGCGTTGAGTTTCGGGCCGTGGTTGCCGTCGTGTTTCTCGGCGTAGTTGGGGTGCACGCCGTGGGCGTTGTCGGCGGAAATCAGCAGCGATTTCTGCACGGTACGCACGTAGTCGTCGCCTTCTGGCAGCAGACGCTGCAGCACTTGCTCCAGCATCGGGCCGTCAGCGCCGCAGGCCGAGGTCGAACCGACTTCTTCGTGGTCGGTGCAGACCAGCACGCAGGTTTCTTCGCCTTCGGCATTGAGCAGCGCCTGCAGGCCAGCGAAGCACGACAGCAGGTTGTCCAGCCGCGCGCCGGCGATGAAGTCGCCATTGAGGCCAATGACCGCGGCGCTCTGGGTGTCGTAGAAGCTCAGCTCGTAATCGAGCACCACGTCGGCGTTCAGGCCGTGCTCACGAGCCAGCTGGTCGGTCAGCAGCGCGCGGAAATCGGCACGTTCATCACCTGCCACCTGGGCGAGGATCGGCGGCAGTTCGTTCTGTGCGTTGATCGGCCAGCCTTCGTTGGCGGCGCGATTGAGGTGGATCGCCAGGTTGGGGATGATCGCGATCGGTTGCTTGAAGTCGATCAGCTGGCTCTCGACCTTGCCGTCTCGACGAAAGGTGACGCGGCCGGCCAGCGACAGGTCGCGGTCGAACCACGGGGCGAGCAGGGCGCCGCCATAGACTTCAACGCCGAGCTGCCAGAAGCCCTGGCGTTGCAGTTCAGGCTGCGGTTTGACCCGCAGGCACGGGCTGTCGGTGTGGGCGCCGACCAGGCGGATACCGCCGAGCAGGGGCGACAGGCGGCCGAGTTTGAAGGCGACGATGGAGGAGTCGTTGCGGGTGACGTAGTAGCGGCCACCGGCTTCGGTGCGCCATGGCTCGCGTTCGTCCAGGCGCTGAAAACCTGCGCCTTCGAGACGTTGCACCAGGGTTGCAGTGGCGTGAAACGGGGTGGGAGAGGCCTTGAGAAAGTCGATCAGGCCTTGGTTCAACTCTTCGCGCATAAGTTACTCCAGACAGCAATGGCGGGAGTTTACAGGCCTATTACGGTAGGAGCGAGCCTGGTATTGGGGGGTATTGGAATAGGGTGAATATCCGTTATTCGGGGTGACGCGAATATTGGTTCCGCTCTTACAGCGGGTCACTTTTGGCAAAGGCGCCCCAAAAGTAACCAAAAACGCTTTGCTCCTGGTTTGGCCTCTCCTTCGTCGAGGTTCCCTCACTCCGGCGATGTTCCGTGGGCACGCCGCCATCCGCCATCCATGGCGGGGGGCGGCTAGCGCGACATCCATGTCGCGCTGCCCACTCCACATCGCCTGCGTTCGGCCTGCACCCAAGTCGCGTTCTGCGGCGTCTGGTCTATCGCGCACAAAGAGCAACATCCAAAGCGAACGCAGATTTGTTTAGCCCCCGATCCCCTGTAGCAGTCCGGCTTGCCGGCGGTGGCGATTTCACGGGCGCTACCGCCGGCAAGCCGGGCTGCTACAGAAAAGCGCGCACGTCTCAGGCTTCTGCTTTGGTTTTTGATCTTCATACGCGATAGCCCAGACGACACCAATCGCGACTTGGGTGCAGGCCGAACGCAGGCGGTGCTCTGTGGGTCGAGCGGCATGGATGCCGCGAGAGCGCCGCTAGGACATGGATGTCCGTTCGGCGCGGGCCCACGGAGCATCGCCGGAGCTGAGGGAACCCGACGAAGGAGGGCCAAGCCAGGAGCAAAGACACTTGGTTACTTGGTGTCTTTTCAAGTAACTCGCCGGAGGCGAAACAGGTCTGCCGTTAGGCAGAACAAAAGCAGCGCCACTGAATGAATATCCACCCAAACCACAGCGCCACTTAAAAAAAACAAAACCCATCAAAACGGCGCCGGACACTCAAACCGCATTCGCTCTTGGGTCACCGGATGCGTAAACGCCAACATGCTCGCATGCAGACACAACCGCGGATACGCCGCCAGCGCCTCGGGATGCGCGTACAACCCATCCCCGAGTAACGGATGCCCGATCGACAACATATGCACCCGCAACTGATGCGAACGCCCGGTAATCGGCGTCAGCTCCACCCGGCAGTGCGTCTCATGACGCTCCAGCACCTTCCAGAACGTCAACGCATGCTTGCCGAACTCATGATCCACCACATGCCGAGGCTTGGTCGGCGGGTCATAACGCAACGGCAAATCGATACTGCCACTGTCCAGCTCAGGTTGCCCCCAGGCGAGTGCCGTGTAGGCCTTTTCGGTTTCCCGGTCGTGAAACTGTCGGGACAGCTCACGGTGCGTATCGGCATCGCGCGCCAGGAGGATGATCCCGGAGGTCTCCCAGTCCAGCCGATGGACGATCAGCGCGTCGGGATAGCCGTTCTCCTGCAGGCGCGTGATCAGGCAATCCTTGTTGTCGTCGGTGCGGCCAGGCACCGAGAGCAGCAGGGTGGGCTTGTTCACCACCAGCACGGCATCGTCCTGATGGAGAATGTGAACATTGGACAGCGGCATCGAACAGCCTCGTAATGAAAGCAATCTCAGAGCAGAAATCGGCGTAGATACAAACGCCAACGGCGGCTCGCTCGCCCTCATCCCGGTGAAGGGATCAGGACGACCGAGCCGCCGTGGCGACTGCCTGATCGATTAACGATCAGGCAGGGTGATGTTGAGTTCCAGGATCGAGTAGCTGCCCTCGTTGTCGAGCGCAACCTGCACTTTATCGTCCTCGATCTGGACGTATTTACGAATCACTTCGACCAGTTCCTTCTGCAAGGCAGGCAGGTAATCCGGGGTACTGCGTTGGCCGCGTTCATGCGCCACGATGATCTGTAGACGCTCTTTCGCGACCGATGCGGTACTGGGCTTTTTGTTGGCACGAAAGAAGTCAAAAATGTTCATTAGTTACCCCCGAACAGGCGTTCGAAAAATCCTTTTTTCTGTACGTCCAGGAAGCGGTGCTCGCGATCTTTGCCCAACAGGCGGTCGACGGCATCGCTGTACGCCTGACCGGCGTCGCTCTGGTCGTCGAGGATGACCGGCACGCCCTGGTTGGATGCCTTGAGCACCGCCTGGGATTCTGGAATCACGCCTAGCAGGGTGACGGCCAGGATTTCCTTGACGTCTTCCACGCCCAGCATTTCGCCCTTGCTGACGCGCTCAGGGTTGTAGCGGGTCAGGAGCAGGTGCTCCTTGATCGGGTCTTCGTTGCGCTCGGCGCGACGGGATTTGCTGGCCAGAAGGCCCAGCATGCGGTCCGAGTCACGAACCGACGAGACTTCAGGGTTGGTCACCACGATCGCTTCGTCGGCGAAGTACATCGCCAGGTGAGCGCCCGTTTCGATACCGGCAGGGGAGTCGCAAACGATGTACTCGAAGGATTCCTTGAGTTCCATCAGGACCTTTTCCACGCCGTCTTTGGTTAGCGCTTCCTTGTCACGGGTCTGGCTGGCGGCCAGCACGTACAGGCCTTCGATCTTCTTGTCCTTGATCAGGGCCTGTTGCAGGTTGGCTTCGCCGTTGACCACGTTGACGAAGTCATACACCACGCGACGCTCGCAACCCATGATCAGGTCGAGGTTACGCAGACCGACGTCGAAGTC